>Ga0163144_10002907_pt1 | contig 39113 bp, 40 predicted proteins | sample OliLak19BULKMAT1_FD_123175 | JGI IMG/M metagenome (GOLD analysis project Ga0163144, IMG submission 123175) | Freshwater microbial mat bacterial communities from Lake Vanda, McMurdo Dry Valleys, Antarctica - Oligotrophic Lake LV.19.BULKMAT1 | ecosystem: Environmental > Aquatic > Freshwater >...
TGACCCCCTCTTCTTTTGGCAGGATCGAGAGTATTACGGGGACAGTTTGAGCCAGTTCTAACGAATGAGGCGTCGTTCGAGTAATGATGGCATATCCCTGCGGCCTTCGACGATACAATGAACGAAAACGTCTCGCCGGATCACCTCATAAATAACACGGTACGGCTTGAAATTGACCTCCAGATAGTTCGTTACACCGATTCGATCCAACTCGGGCGGGACATGCCCTCGCTGTGACAGCTTGGCAAGCCGCGAGCAGAGGGACTCCAGTTGATCCAGCACATAATCCGCGTTTTCGACGGAGTCGTGGGGAGCAATGTAACGGTAGATGTCGATCACGTCCTGTTCCGCATCCTCGGCAAGCCGGACTCGATAGCTTTTCACTCAGTGGGTGCCCGAGTCTGCTTGCGAATATTCGCAAAGGCTTTCTTTAGAGGCTTAGTGCGGCCTTCCTGAATGCTTTTGGAGCTTTGGGCCAGCATCTTGAGAAGCGCCAGAGATTCCTGGGTTTGCTCATAACTGGTAATATCCTGGAGCACTGCCTTGGCCTCGCCGTGCTGTGTGATCACCATGGTTCGTTGTCCTTCACGGAGGTCTCGAAGTACTTCGGCGGTGTGGCTTTTCAGGTAGCTGACGGGTTTGACCGATTCACTCAGTTTCATGGCGGCTGCCGCCTCAGTGGTTAATTTGGTACTAAATATAGTCCATATTTAGTACCAATGTATAGCGGCCATGGGCGACGGTTCACACAGGTATGGTTACTTACGCATACCATACTGCGGATTCGAAGCGCTTTCGCTTCAAGTCTTGATTAGGAGCCATTCTACTCCGACCGCTAGGATGCGCGCTCGTGCAACTGCAAATTGACAATGCGCAGGGCGGCCAGAATGCCGGCAAAGACCTGGTTGGAATGCACGCCGCGGGTTTTGATGTCCTGGCCATTGCAATCCCAGGTAATAACGCACTCGGTGAGCGCATCGGTGTGACCGCCCTTGGGGATGCGCACTGCGTAATCCACCAGCGTGGGCAGCACATAGTTTTTTGCCGCCATGACCTCGTTCATGGCGTAGATAAAGGCGTCAAAACCGCCGTTGCCCGAACCGACCGCGTGCTGGATATCGCCGTCCAGATCAACGCGGATGCTCACCGTCGATTTCACATCCAGGCCGCTCGTAACTGTGCAGTCCAGCAATTTGATGTGGTGGTAGTTTTTGCTTTCCAGCACTTCGGCGATGATAAAGGGCAGGTCGTCGGTGGTAATCAACTCTTTTGAATCGCCCAGCTTGACCACCCTGGCCAGTACCTTTTGCTGGTTTTCCTCCGACAGGTTCAGGCCCAGTGCTTCAAGGTTTTGCAGCAGCGATGCCTTGCCGCTCATCTTGCCCAGTGCATAGCTGCGGGTGCGCGAGAAGCGCTCTGGACTGAGGCGTGTTTTGTACAGGTCGCCCTTTTGGTCGCCGTCGGCGTGAATACCGGCGGTCTGGGTGAAGACGTCAGCCCCGACAATTGGGGCATTGGCGGGCACCCGCTTGCCGGAGAAGGATTCCACCATCGTGCTCAGTTGCACGATGTAGCTCTCGTCGATGGACAGGTCCATACCCAGCTTGTCGCGCAGCACGACGCTGACTTCGGCCAGTGATGCATTGCCCGCTCTCTCACCGAGGCAGTTCACCGTGCAGTGTACGGAATTGACGCCGGCGCGCACGGCCGCCATCACGTTGGCAGTCGCCAGTCCGTAGTCATTGTGCGGATGAAAGTCGAACTGCTGCTGTGGGTAGCGTGCCGCCATATCGCTGATGCTGTCGAACACCTCGTCGGGTGACATCACGCCCAGTGTGTCGGGCAGCATGAAATGGCGGATGCCGCAGTGCTTGAGTTGATTCATCATCGCGTAGACGTAGTCGCGGCTATTGCGGTAACCGTTTGACCAGTCCTCCAGGTACGCGTTCACCTGCAGGCCTTGCTCCAGGGCGTAGTCGACGGTCTGCAGTATTTCCGCCACGTGCTGGTCAAGCGTTTTCCCTAACTGCTCGCGACAGTGTTTCTCGCTGCCCTTGGTCAGCAGGTTGATGACCTGGCCGCCGGTTTGCAGGATCCAGTCCACGCTCTTTTTGTGATCGACAAAGCCCAGCACTTCGATACGATCACCCAGCCCCTGCTGCTGCGCCCATTGGTTGATATTGGAGACTGCCTCCATCTCACCGTGCGACACCCGTGCAGAGGCGACTTCAATGCGGTCGACCTTTAGCTGTTGCAATAGCGCCCTGGCCAGGTTGACCTTCTCATCCGGGGAAAAAGACACGCCCTGGGTTTGCTCCCCGTCGCGCAGCGTGGTGTCCATTAACTGGATATGTCGCGGTGTCTTGTCCATAGTATTTCCTTCTGGCTGTGGTGCTAGGCAGCGCAGCGGTCGGCAGGTGGGGCGCGCAGGGATTGTTGTAACACCGTGCGAATGTCATCCGGATTACGCAGGCGTTTGATGTGTTCGAACAACAGTGCGGCCTGGGGAAAATAGCCGCGCAGGTAGACCAGCCACTGTTTCAGCGGATTGCCCGCGTTGTGGCTGTCGTAGCGTTGCAGGTTCAGCTCAAAGAAGCGTGCCAGCAGCGGCGTGATATCGGGCCAGTGTAGAGAGTCCCGTGTGTCATCGCCGGCGGTCGCTGCCGCAATCAGCCGCGGCAAGTCTGGTCGACACAGTACGCCGCGACCCAGCATCAGGTCATCACAGCCGGTGACGGCGCGACAACGCAATGCATCGTCAATGCTCCAGATCTCACCATTGGCGATGATGGGTATTGAAATCAGTTGCCGGGCTTCCGCGATAGCGTCCCAATAGGCAGGGGGTCTGTAGCCGTGGCGTTTGGTTCTGGCATGGATTGTGAGCTCACTGGCGCCGGCCACTGCGATGCCCGCCACAATATCCAGAAAGAGTGCCTGATCCTCGTAACCCAGCCGGGTTTTCACGGTGACCGGGATATGCTTTGGTACCGCCGCGCGCACCGCCGCGGTAATCGCGTGCACCCGCTGTGGTTCGCGCAGGAGAATAGCGCCACCGTCCGAGCGGTTCACTGTCTGCGCCGGACAGCCAAAATTCAGGTCGATGCCGGGCGCACCTAGCTCCGCCGCGCGCGCGGCATTGTCCGCCAGGACGGCGGCCTGGCCGCCCAACAGTTGCAGGTAAACAGGGACTCCTGAAGCGGTGGTACCGCCGGTGTCCAATTCCGGGCACAGACGGCGAAAGACACGCGGTGGCAACAGGCGATCAGTGACGCGCACAAACTCAGTGACACAGCGGTCAATGTCGCCCAGCGCGGTGAGCAGCTCGCGCATGATGTGGTCGATAACGCCCTCCATGGGGGCCAGCATCAGGCGCATGGCGATCCAGTCATAATCGTTTAGCGCCGGCCCCGTTGGAGCAGGCGAAAGAACGTGTAGGAGGGATCGTCCGCGCCGGGTTTGCCGATATAGGAGCCCTCGATCATGGGATGGTCCAGGCACACGGTGGAGGGATTGTTGTACGTGGCCCAGTCGGCCACGACCGCACGGTGGCTGAATTTCCACACGCCTGCACGTTTTTCGTATTTATCGAAATAGCGCCCACCGATTAACAGGTCCACAGGCTGATCGGCGGTTTGCACCTGGTGAAACGCCAGCACGTAGATCTCGCCTTCGCCGTAGTCGCCGTCCAGCGCGATATTCACAGTCGTGACACTGTGGTGCAGGATCAGCATGGGGGCCTGTATTTCCGGCAGTTTGTCGATGAACGCCATCGCCAGGCCTTTGAAAAATGCGCCGTGATCGTCGATCGCATCCTCGTGATAGAGGGCGCGCATTTTGTCGTGATCGTGCCGGTCCGCTGCGTTGCAGTAGCTGTGTACCAGTGCTGTTATATCCTCCCTGTCGAGCAGGGCCTGCAGGCGGACATCCATCAGCTTTTACCCAGCGCGCGTTGATAGGCGGCCACGGTACTGGCCAATCCCATGCGAATCGCGTCCACGATCAGCGCATGGCCGATGGAGACCTCCTGCAGTCCGGAAATGGTGGCGAAATGCGGCAGGTTGTCGAGGTCCAGATCGTGGCCGGCATTGAGTCCGAGCCCTGCGTCCACCGCCACTTCCGCCGCCCGCACAAACTGTTGGAATGCCGCATCCAGATTCTCCCCTCGCCGGAACGCGCGGGCGTAGGTTTCGGTGTACAGCTCAATGCGGTCTGTGCCGGTCTGTGCCGCCAGGAGAATCTGCTCCGGGTTCGGATCCATAAACAGGCTGGTGCGGATGCCCAGTGCCTGCAGTTCCTGCACCAGCGGTGCAATACGCTCGCCATCCCGGCGCAGGTCAAAGCCGTGGTCAGAGGTCAGTTGTCCGTCACTATCGGGCACCAGGGTGCACTGGGTCGGGCGAATCTCCTTCACCAGCGCCATGAATCCGGGGTAGTCATCTACTCCTGTGCGGTCACTGCGGCGCGGGCCGGTCATCGGATTGCCCTCGATATTGAATTCAACAGCGAGCATGGCGGCCAGCTCAAAACAGTCCCGCACGCGGATGTGGCGCTGGTCAGGGCGCGGATGTACCGTGATGCCATCGGCACCGGCATCGATGCACATCTGGGCGTGTTGTGGAATATCCGGGTTGGCCGTGTCCCGTGAGTTGCGGATCAAGGCAATTTTATTGAGGTTGACACTCAGCGCGATCATCAGGGCTGCTGGCGCAGGACTTCCTTGATGACGATGGCTTGCAGGGGGACATCACCCATCGTACCCACCTGGCCGGTTGGCGCTGTGGTGATGAAGTCCACGATGTCCATGCCCTGAATCACTTCACCGAATACGGTGTAGCCCGGGCGACCAGGGGCCCCATCCAGCCGCAGGTTGGAGCGCTGGTTGATAAAGAATTGGGAGGTGGCTGAATCCGGGTCATTGGTGCGAGCCATGGCGAGCGTGCCGCGGATATTGTGCAGGCCATTACCTGATTCATTGACTATGGGGTCCCTGGTGGCTTTCTCTTTCATGTCCGGCCCGAAGCCACCGCCCTGTATCATGAATTCGGGGATAACCCGATGAAAAACGGTGCCGTTGTAAAAACCGCTGTCCACATAGGTCAGGAAATTTGCGACGGTGACGGGCGCTTTGTCAGCCAACAGTTGCACCGTGATATCCCCCTCGCTGGTTTTTATAACTACCATTGGGTTATTCGAAGGTGCTACTTCCGCAGCGCCTGCAATGGCAGGCAGCAGTAGCGACAGGCATAGCAAAAACAGTCTCAACATGATGATTTCCTTTAAGTCCAACCAGAGTTTTTGCGCCGCTGGGGTACCAGACGGGGCGCTATCAGGGCGATGACGACGCCCAACAGTACTGCCAGCGCGCCGTTCATAAAGTCTTCGCTGGCCAGCCGTTCCAGCAGGCGCTGGTTTTCCGCCTGCAGCATACCCACTTCAGAGCGCAGGTTCTCAGATTCCTCCACCAGCCGGTGATTGTCTATGTCCAGTTGTACCGCCTTGCCGGCGACCTGCTTCAGTTGGTGCAGTTCCTGCGCGGCTGCGTTGAACTCGGCATCGCAGGTGTTGACGCGATTGAGCAATTCCGTAGTGTCTGCGGTCTGCGCCGCAACCCCGGCGGCTGTTCCGCCGGCCAACTCGGCGGCTGACTTGGCAGCTAAATTGGCAGCCAACTTGGCATTAGTGTCGCCCGTACCCTGCACCGGTTTTGCGGCCGCAGTCGTAGTGGTTGGCGCTGGCACTTGCAGCACCAGGTTTTGGGTGGGAATCCAGCCGGTTATGCCATTGTCTGCAGTAATGTCGGCCCACAGGCCGTCATCGGAAGTGCGTGCGACGGTGATGCGGGTACCTGGGGGGATGCCCCGATAGACAACGGCGTAGTCCTCGCCGGCACCACCGCGCAGTGCAATCGCTTGCTCTCCACCGACATAACGAATGTCCTGTGCCAGGCTGACGGCAGAGATCAATAAGGAGAACAACAACAGGGGCACGGAGAATCGCAAAATGGGTTCCTTCTTTGGTGCTGGCATGGATATGGGAACTACGGTGCCGCCTTGGCTGGAGTATATATTAGCGTGCAGCAATGGCTACTGTAACCCGCTGGAAGAACAAGGTGAAGCTCAGGGCAATACCAGTTTGTACGGCTTGACGGTGATCTTGCTGAAGACACCGGCGTCTACGTAGGGATCGGAGTCAGCCCAGGCAGTGGCGGCCTCCAGACTGTCGAACTCGGCGACAATGAGGCTGCCGGTAAATCCAGCCTCGCCGGGTTCCTCCGTATCCAGGGCCGGGTGCGGACCCGCCGCCAGAAGTTTGCCCTGGTCTGCCAGTACTTGCAGGCGCGCCAGATGAGCCGGGCGAGCGCTCTGGCGCAGGGGCGTGCTGTTGGCAACGTCTTCACACAGTATGGCGTAGTACATGTGGGGATGGCTCTCCGTTACGTGCTAATCGTCGCGCTGCAGCAGTTTTTCTTCCGCTGTATCGTCCTTCAGGTGGGGACTGATGATCAACGCTGTCAAGACAGTCAGTAGCAGGGTGAAGCCAATCGCAGAGTACAATTTATAGCTGACCCAGGCCTGTTCGCTAAACCCGTACGCCACGACCAGATTGAGTCCCCCCACGATGAGAAAGTTCGCCACCCATAACAGGTTGAGCCTGCTCCATATAGGTTTGGGCAAGTGAATCTGGCGACCGAGAGTGCGCTCCATCAGGTTTTTGTCACCGATAAACTGCGAGGCCCCGAAAGCAAGACCCAGGGCCCAGTTGAATATGGTCGGTTTCCACTGGATGAACATCTGGTTGCGAAATATCAGGGTGGCACCGCCAAATACCACCACTGCCAGTAGCAGCCACAGCAGGCGCTTTTCCAACCTGCGTGTCACTGCCCAGGAGATGAGCACCTGCAACACAGTGGCTACCATCAGCACCGCAGTGGCGGAGAAAATGCCATCGAACTGGTACGTAAAGCCCGCCAGTGAAATGCTCTGGCCATCCAACTGGTAGACGATGAAGAACAGGGCAATGGGAACGAATTCAGCAATTTGCTTCATGGATTCTATCCTGCTCCGACTGTTACCATGTGTGATGATGAGATGACACTGCGGCCGCGCTACTGAGTGTAATGACAGTGCTGATTGACTTCCACACTCACACCCTTGCCTCTGACGGTGCCCTTGCTCCGAGTGAACTGGTGGCGCGAGCGCTGGCCAGCAAGATCGATATGCTGGCGATAACCGATCACGATACGGTGGCCGGTTACGAGGCGGCAGCAGCTTATCATAGGCAGCATCCGGGCGGTATGCGGCTCATTCCGGGGATTGAGCTGTCCTGCCAGTGGTCGGGGACGACAATCCATATTCTGGGACTGGGTATCGATGGCGAACATCCGGACATGTGCGGTGCTCTGGCAGGCATGACTACGGCGCGGCGGGAACGGGGTGTCATGATCGCCAGTCGGCTCGCAACCCAGGGTTTCCACGGCGCCCTGCAAGGTGCTTTGGAGCAGGCTGGCGATAGTCAATTGGGACGTCCGCACTTTGCTGCCTGGATGGTGCAGCAGGGTCATGTGAGAGACCACAATCAGGCGTTCGACCAGTATCTTGGTCAGGGCAAGACGGGCGATGTAAAGGCGTTCTGGCCGGCACTGACCGAGGTTACCCGGTGGATCACTGCCTCCGGTGGCGTCGCGGTAGTCGCCCACCCGTTAAAGTATCGCTTTACCGGGATGAAATTACGGCGTCTCATAGTGGATTTTATGGCTGCGGGGGGCGGCGGTATTGAGGTGCTCAGCGGCTGCCAGACGACGGATCAACTCGCGCAACTGCAACGCCTGGCCCGGGAGTTTGATCTGGAGGTATCGGTCGGCAGTGATTTTCACCGGGATGCTCCCTACAGCGCGCCTGTGGGTGTAGAATCTGCGCCTTTTGAGGGTCTGCGTGGCGTGTGGGAGCGCTGGACAATCCCGCGCTGATCCGCGCTCCAATAATAAAGAGATACACTGTGAGCCAGTTTTACCAGATACACCCCGACAATCCCCAGCCCCGCCTGGTCCGCCTTGCGGTAGACATTATTCGTAAAGGTGGTGTGGTGGTGTATCCCACGGATTCGGCGTATGCCCTCGGCTGTCAGATCGGCGACAAAAATGCCCTGGACCGCATCCGCCGCATTCGCAAACTCGATGACAAACACAATTTTACTCTGGTGTGCAGAGATCTGTCGGAGATCGCCACTTACGCCAAGGTGAACAATACAGTGTATCGCCTGTTACGGCATACCACGCCGGGCCCCTATACGTTCATCCTGCGAGCCACCTCCGAGGTGCCGCGCCGCCTGCTGCATCCCAAACGCAAGACGGTAGGCCTGCGGGTGCCTGAGAATCCCATCGCCGCTGCCCTGCTGGCCGAGTTGGGAGAGCCATTGATGAGCGTGACCCTTATTATGCCCGGTGATGATCTACCCCTGATTGATCCCTACGAAATCCGCGAAACACTGGAGCACGATGTCGACCTGGTTATCGATGGCGGGTACTGCGGGATGGAGCCGACCACCGTCGTGGATCTGGCGGACGATACACCCGTGGTGTTACGGGCCGGCAAGGGCGATGTCGCGCCCTTTACCGCCGTCTCAGAACAGGGTGTAAATAAACGGGGCAACCGCCGAGCCCTGGGCGAGTACCAGTAAGCCGCCCAGCACAAGCAAAATGAGAATAATGGGCATTAACCAGAACTTTTTGCGTTCCTTCATGAACCCCCATAAGTCCTTAAGTAGATCGAACATCAGAAGGGCCGCTCCATATTTTCAGGTTTTGTTGGGTTGGATGGAACTCGATAACTATCCGCTGCCTGGTCAAATTTGCGGCGCATCGGATCATTGAACATCCGCATAATAATCCCGAAAGGAAAAAATATCAGGAAGAATATCAGGCTGAGGATAATGCGGGTGTTGACCCAGCCCAGTGCCTCGGCGAACAGCATCCAGATTTTGTAGACGGGTCCGAGTGCGGCTGGGAGCACCAGGGCCATGCTGGCGAGGACAGCCGCCACGACCACCGGCCACAGGGGCATGGATAGCCCCCATATCCACGGGATCAAGAGATCAAAAAACAGGACCAGCATGCCACCCGTCACCAGGCCAAACTGACGTAATTCCTTAATACTCATTGTAGCGTCTGGCTTTGACATCTCGTCAAGACTCACCGTTAATCCAGCTCGAACTCATTCATCCACGTGTCGTCTTTCGCCACTGCTGGCTGCGCGGATTTCTCCAGCAGGAAATTCTCAATAACGAGATAGTCCATCTCGGTACGCATGAAACAGCGGTAGGCATCTTCCGGCGTACAGACGATTGGCTCGCCACGTACATTGAACGAGGTATTGACGAGAACGCCACAGCCCGTCTTTTTCTTGAACGAGGCGATCAATCCGTGATAGCGCGGGTTGGTGTCCGCGTGCACTGTTTGTATCCGGGCTGAATAATCCACGTGCGTGATGGACGGGAGTTCAGATCGAGGAATATTGAGTTTTTCTATCCCGAACAATTTCTCCTGCGCTGCGGTCATTGTAATTCGCATTTTTTCGGCGACCGGCGCAACCAGCAACATATAGGGGCTTGGCCTGTCCTGCTCAAAGTAGTGACTGACGTCTTCGTTGAGCACGGAAGGAGCAAACGGGCGAAACGACTCGCGATACTTGATTTTGAGATTCATGACAGATTGCATTTTGGCCGAGCGCGGGTCGCCAATGATGGAGCGCCCTCCCAATGCGCGCGGTCCAAACTCCATGCGCCCCTGAAACCAGCCCACGACATTTTCAGCAGCGAGTATGTCGGCCAGCAACGGCAGTAACTGCTCGTCCTCCAGTTCCTGGTATACGGCAGCGCTTTTTTCCAAGCGCTCACGAATGTCCTCTCGCGCAAAGCGCGGCCCAAGATAGGAGCCTTTCATGCTGTCCGAGCGATTGACTGTGCGCACCCCATTATGGCGTTCATGCCAGACGGTCAGGGCAGCGCCAAGCGCACCACCGGCGTCACCTGCGGCAGGTTGAATCCAGATGTCGTCGAAGACTTCCGAGCGCAATAGTTCACCGTTCGCCACACAGTTCAGGGCGACCCCACCTGCAAGGCACAGGTATTGACATCCGGTTTCCGCGCGCAGTGTTCTGGCCAGTCGCAGAACGACCTCTTCAGTGACTTTTTGAATGGAAGCTGCCAAGTCCATCTCTCTTTGAGTGAGTTCACCTTCGGCTTTACGAGGAGGCGCCCCAAAAAGCGTATCGAATTTTTTGTTGGTCATGGTCAGACCAGTGCAATAATTGAAGTACTCCATGTTCAACCTGAAGGAGCCATCATCTTTCAGATCCAGAAGATGCTCCAGGATCAGGTCGACATACCTGGGCTCACCGTAGGGGGCAAGCCCCATCAGCTTGTATTCGCCGGAATTCACCTTAAAGCCCGTGTAGTAGGTGAACGCGGAGTAGAGCAGGCCCAGGGAGTGAGGGAAATCTAGCTGCCACAGTGGTTTAAGCGTATTGCCATCGCCTATCCATGCCGTGGTGGTTGCCCACTCGCCAACACCATCAAGGCAGAGTACGGCTGCCTGGTCAAAAGGGCTGGGGAAAAACGCTGAGGCAGCATGGGATTGGTGATGTTCAGTAAATAATAAAACAGGTAGTTCTGATTTTTTCAATTCACCCAATGCCGCAAGTTCTCGCTTCAGGGTGCTCTTCAGATAGAGCTTTTCCTTCAGCCACACGGGCATGGCTGCGATAAAGGATCTCAAACCGTGCGGGGCATAGGAGAGATACGTCTCTAACAGGCGTTCAAATTTGACCAGGGGCTTATCGTAAAATACCACTTCATCAACATCGGCCAGGGACAAACCGGCTTCCGCCAGGCAATAACGGATGGCATTCTCCGGAAAACCCGCATCATGCTTCTTTCTGGTGAAGCGCTCTTCCTGCGCGGCCGCAATGATCTCCCCATTCTGTATTAACGCGGCGGCACTGTCATGGTAGTAGGCAGACAGTCCCAATATGGTGTTTCCAGAATGCATGGATGGCTCCCCCTTTTAAGCCTTCCTGATATCGGGCAAGAAGATACTGTATGTTACGGCGATTAACGATGGATTTTTTTGTAATGAATGGCGCGCCCGGAGAGATTCGAACTCCCGACCAACTGGTTCGAAGCCAGTTACTCTATCCAGCTGAGCTACGGGCGCGTGGTAGTGGATTATATAGATTCCTGGGTTTAGCGGAAGTCCTGATTCACTGGCATCAGCAGGGCCCATCGCCCTCACTCTTTGGGGATTAGTCGGGTATACTGGGGCCGACCTAAAGGCAGGTAGACACAGTGTCAGTCAACGAATCCAATAGTGAAGTCCAGGACAGCCCGCAATCCTCTGCTGCTGCAGACCCGTCCCCCGCCGGTGCTCGGCCACAGCAGTCAGAAATGCCCTTTGCCATCGTGATGGGCAAGACAGTCACTGAGTTCCCCAAGGATTTATACATTCCCCCCCAGGCGCTGGCAGTATTCCTGGAGGCGTTCGAGGGTCCGCTGGATTTGCTGTTGTATCTGATCAAGCGGCAGAATCTGGATATTCTGGAAATCGACGTTTCCCGTATTACCGAACAATATATGGAATACGTGGACCTGATGGACGCCATGCAGTTCGAGCTGGCGGCGGAGTACCTGCTGATGGCTGCCATGCTGGCCGAAATCAAGTCGCGCATGTTATTGCCCCGTGCCTCTGAAGTGGATGACGACGAGGAGGATCCGCGCGCGCAACTCATCCGACGCCTGCAGGAGTACGAGCGGTTCAAGAAGGCGGCGGAAGATATCGAGGAATTGCCGCGTGTGGAGCGGGACATCTGGGTGGGCAGCGCCCAACTGCCCCAGTTGCATCGCTCGCGTCCCGACCCGGAAGTGGATTTACGTGAATTGCTGTTGGCCCTGGGCGAGGTGTTGCGCAGGGCTGACATGTTTGCGAGCCACCACATACAGCGCGAGGCCCTCTCTACCAGGGAGCGCATGAGTGAGGTGCTCGAGCGGCTGGCCGGGCAGCAGTTTGTACCCTTCGTGTCCCTGTTTCGCGTATCGGAGGGGCGCCTGGGAGTCGTGGTGACTTTCCTGGCGTTAATGGAACTCATCAAGGAAGCACTCGTGGAGATTGTACAGACCGAAAATTTTGGTCCTATCCACGTCAAGGCAAGGTCGGAGTAATATGTCGGAAACAGGATTGGTGCAGATTATCGAGGGTGCTTTACTGGCCGCTGGCAGGCCGCTTACCGTCGCGCAACTGGCGGAATTGTTCGAGGAGTGCGAGCGACCGGAAAATACGGCGATTCGTGCGGCTCTCACCGAGGCGGCGACGCGCTGTGCAGACCGCGGCTTCGAACTGCAGGAGGTGGCCGGTGGCTTTCGTTTTCAGGTGCGTCAGTCGCTCAGCCCCTGGGTGGCGCGCCTCTGGCACGAACGCCCGCAAAAGTATTCCCGCGCCCTGCTGGAAACATTAGCCCTTATTGCCTACCGACAGCCCATAACGCGGGGCGAGATTGAGGAAATCCGCGGCGTCGCCGTCAGCTCCAATATTGTCAAGACCCTGCACGAGCGCGAGTGGATACGTGTGGTGGGGCATCGGGATGTGCCGGGTCGGCCCGCCATGTACGCCACCACGCGGCAGTTCCTGGACTACTTCAACCTGAAGAGCCTTGATCAACTGCCCGCCCTCGCGGAGATTCGCGATCTGGAGACACTCACTGCAGAGCTGGGCTTTAGCGAGCCCCTGCCTGGCCACGATGTTGTTGGCGAGGAGAATCGCGGCTTGACCGTGGTCGGCGGTACTGAGCACAAACCGGCGGTGGACAAGGTCGGCGACAGTGCTGTCACACTGTCTGAGGCTGCGGATGCTCTCGAATACCGTGCGGACCACGCGCAGGCTACCGACCAGGCTGGCGTCGACCATGACGGCGATTTGGATGCGGGCGTGGACAGCTATTCGGCCAGCGAGTCCGCCAAACCTGAATCACAGGCCTGACCGGCTATGGCAAACAAGCCTGGCAGGGATTCACCCAAGGCTAGGGCCAGGCAGTCGGAGTTGGATCAGGCCAATCCTGAGGCGGCCCATCCGCAGGTGGGCGCTGCCCAGGCAGACTCTACCCTTTCTACCCTGCCGGGAGAAAAGCTACAAAAGGTCCTCGCGCGTGCCGGCCTTGGTTCGCGCCGTGAAATGGAGCGCTGGATCGAGGCCGGCAGAGTGGTGGTCAACGGCAAGGCCGCCCAACTTGGGGATCGGGTCGAAGCGCGTGATCGGCTGGCCGTCGATGGCAGGATCCTGGAGCTGGCACCGGCGCAGGAAGCGCGCTGTATTCTGTATCACAAGCCGCCCGCGGAAGTCTGTTCGCGCCATGACCCCGAGGGTCGTCGCACGGTATATGAGCGGCTACCCAATCTGCAATCAGGTCGCTGGATTTCCATTGGGCGCCTGGATTTCAACACCTCCGGCCTGCTGCTGTTCACTACCGATGGCGAACTGGCCAATGCGCTGATGCACCCGTCCTCCAATATCGAGCGCGAATACATGGTGCGGGTAATGGGCGACGTGCAGGAAGATATGCTGCAGCGCATGCTGGACGGCGTCATGCTGGAAGACGGAATGGCGCGCTTTACCGACATCCAGGAGATTGGCGGAGAAGGTATCAACCGCTGGTTTTGCGTGGTGCTCATGGAAGGCCGCAACCGGGAAGTGCGTCGCTTGTGGGAGTCCCAAGGCTTGACCGTGTCACGACTGAAGCGGGTGCGCTACGGTGAGGTGTTCATTCCACCCAGGGTCAAACAGGGCCAATGGGTGGAATTGGAGCGCGCGGAAGTCAAGTCCCTGTACCGTATGGCAGCGCTGGCCCCGAAAGAAATGCAGCGCAGTACCCCCAAAGAGCGTGCCGTCATGGAGCGCCAGTTTGGCAAGCGCCATGGCCGGGGTGCGGCCAAGAAGGGTGGTCGATCCTGAGCGCCTGACCCGCTGCACTAGCGGGCGTCAAAGGCTCTGCCGGTAATCCCGGCGCTGTCATCCCCCATCAAAAAGAGATAAGCCGGCATGATGTCCTGCGGCGCGGGATTGTTCGTAGGTATCTCTGCAGGGTAGGCCGTCCTGCGCATGGTCGTGTTGGTGGCGCGTGGATTGAGAGTATTCACGCGAATTCTTGAGGTGTGCTCCAACTCACTGGCCAGTACCTGCATGAAACCCTCGGTAGCAAACTTGGATACGGCATAGGCGCCCCAATAGGCCTTGCCGGTGCGGCCCACGGTGGAAGACGTCAGTACGATTGACGCTAGCGGCGCCAGATGCAGTAAAGGCAGCAGGTAGCGTGTCAGCAGGAACTGCGCGTTGACGTTTACCTGCATGACTTCCAGCCAGCTGGCATAGCTGCCGTCAGCGATCGGGCGCCGGTCGCCCAACAGCGCGGCATTGTGCAAAATACCATCCAGACAGGAAAACTCGGTGCCAAGGCTGGCCGCGAGATTGGCATAGCTGTCCTCGGACGCAGTAGACAGATCCATTTCTATAATGGCGGGCTTGCATCCACCCGCCGCCTCAATTGCATCGTACACGGCCTCCAGCTTGCTGCCCGTGCGTCCCAGCAGCAGGACGGAGGCGCCGTAGCTGGCATAGCTGAGTGCGGCGCTGCGGCCGATGCCATCGCCGGCGCCGGTGACCAGAATAGTCTTGCCCGCGAGCAGATTGGCACGGGGCAGGTAATGGGCGGGGATACCAAGTACTGACATGCGCTATCCTGCTACTGCGGTCCCAGAATCAGTTCGAGCAGTTCTTCACTGCACCGGGCCTGGGCGTTGGCACCCCAGCGCAGCGGATCATCACCGGGTTCGATGTAACCGTAGGCGGCAGCGATGGTATACATGCCGGCGCGTCGTCCCGCCTCAATATCGCGCACATGGTCGCCGACATAGATCGCTTCGTGGGGGGCGCAGTGCAGGTCCAGGCAGTTGCGGTACAACGACTCCGGGTGCGGTTTGCGATTGCCGATATCGTCCGGGCAGACGACACTGCCGGGCGGTGGTTGAATAGCAAGTTGAGCCAGCAACGGCTCGGTATAGGCACGCGGCTTGTTGGTGGAAATGCCCCAAGAGATGCCCCTGTCGTGCAGTCTGGCCAGCAGGTTTTCGATGCCAGGATAGGGGGAGGCCATGGTGCCCAGCACCTCACTGTACAGTTCCAGCAAGCGCAGGCGTTTGCTCTCGAACTCTGGTTCATCCTCATGCATGTCCAGACCCAGGCTGACCAATGCGCGCGCGCCGTTGGAGACGGAAGCACGGATGCGTTGTGGGTCCATCGCATCCCGGCCGTGCTCTGCACGCAGCCGCTGTACCACAGGTACAAATTCATCGGCGGTATCGACCAGGGTGCCGTCCAGGTCGAAGATGACGGCCTTGAGTGTCCTGGGGAAGGCGGCGCGTGTGTGTTCCATCAGGCAGGCTTCACTGCGCGTACCATGTAGTTCACGCTGACATCCGCCTCGTCCAGTCGGTAGCGTCTGGTCAGGGGATTGTAGGTCAGTCCTGTCATACCCTCCAGCACCAGGCCTGCCTCGCGCAGCCAGCTGGCCAGTTCCGAGGGTTTGATAAATCTGGCGTACTCATGTGTACCCGCTGGCAACAGCTGCAGAATATGTTCGGCGCCTACGATGGCGAAGGCAAAGGATTTCGGATTGCGGTTGATGGTGGAAAAATACAGTGCGCCGCCGGGTTTGGCCAACTCGGCGCAGGCAGCTATCACCGCACCCGGCTCGGGTACATGCTCCAGCATTTCCAGGCAGCACACGATGTCGTAAGCGCCGGCGTCCTCTGCGGCCAGTTGCTCTGCGGTGGACCGTCGGTAGTCGACCGCTACACCCGACTCCAGTTGATGCAGTCTGGCCACAGAAAGCGGTGCCTCACCCATGTCGATACCGGTGACGACAGCACCGCGCAGGGCCATGGCCTCGGCCAGGATACCGCCACCACAGCCCACATCCACCAGGCGTTTGCCGGCGACCGGCGAATGCTGGTCGATATAGTTGGCGCGCAATGGATTGATATCGTGTAGGGGTCGGAACTCGCCGCTGCGATCCCACCAGCGCGAGGCCAGTGCCTCAAACTTGGCAATTTCCTGTGGGTCTACATTCAGGTCTTTGGTCATTGTGCGGTGCCTGCCATATTGATGATGCGTTGTTGCCAGGCACTGGTGCGCAGCGTCAGCGCGGGCAGGTCAATCCGCGTGAGCTGCCGCTGCGCCAGCACCAGTTCACCGGCGATCCAGCTGTGGCTCACCTGGCTACCGTTACAGGCATAGACCAATTGGGACAGGGGATGATACAACGGCTGTGTCTCAGGGCCGCGCAGGTCGACGGCGATGAGGTCGGCCTGTTTACCGACTTCCAGGCTGCCGATCTTGTCGTCAAGGCCCAGTGCCCTGGCGCCATTGATGGTGGCCATCGCCAGTGTGGCCGCCGCAGGTAATGCCGTGGCATCGCGCGCGTGCAATTTGGCCAGTAGTGCTGCAGCCTTCATTTCTGTGAACATATTGAGGTCATTGTTGCTTGCGGCGCTGTCCGTACCCAGAGCGACGTTCACGCCTTTGGCCAGGAGATCGCTGACCCTGCAAGTGCCGGAGGCCAGTTTCATATTGGATTGCGGGCAGTGCACCACGTGGGCACCGGTGGCCGCGAGCAGGGCGATGTCCTGGTCACCCAGGTCCGTCATATGCACACACTGGGTCCTGGGGCCTAGTAGTCCCAGGCGCTGCAGTGTATCCAGCGGGCGTTCTCCATACTGCTCCACGGCCTGCAGGACCTCACCGGAGGTTTCATGCAGGTGGATGTGTACCGGAGAGTCCAGCTCCGCCGCTAGTGTCGCGATTTTTGCCAGATTATCCGCGCAGACGGTGTAGGGCGCGTGGGGCCCGAAGACAACGGTCACCAGTGCGCTGTGCTTGAAGTCGTCCCGCAGGGCCAGCCCCTTGCTGATGTAGTCGTCCGCGTCCAGGCCCCAGGCGGAGGGAAAGTCGAAAATGGGGAAGGTGATCTGGCAGCGCATACCCAACCGTTGGGCGGTGGCGGCGCACACGTTGGGGAAAAAATACATATCACTGAACGTAGTGGTGCCCGAGCGGATCATCTCGGCGATGGCCAGTTCAGTACCATCGCCAACGAATTGCTCACTGACATGGGCGCGTTCTGCAGGCCAGATATGTTGCTCCAGCCAGGGCGTGAGCGGTTGATCATCCGCGTAGCCGCGCAGCAGGCTCATCGCGGCGTGTCCGTGACAATTTATCAGTCCCGGTATTAGCGCCTGACCGGGTAACTCCAGTACGTGCTGCGCGGCAATAGACTCTGCCTCTGCCCTCGGCAGCAGGGCCGCAATGCGATCTCCTGTCAGCGCCAGGCTGTAATTTTCCAGCACCACACCATGGGGCAGCACAGGGATTATCCAGTCGGGATGAATCAGGGTGTCTGCAGTTTTTGGTTGCGGCTTCATGGCTCTTTTCCTGTGTCTGGGGGTGCCTGTACTAACTCGAAAATGCCCGCTTGGCCCGTCCTTCAGCCGGAATTTGGGAGTCCGCGCGAAAGTATAACCATAAATGGGTCGACACTACGCCAATGACGTCGATTTTCTGCAAAAACATGGCGAGAGGGTCGTAACTTCCCGTATAATCTGCGGTTTGATTTCGGGGCTGCGCGGTGTGGAATCCGGTGCTGCAAAGAGTCCTTGCAAGAGACTCCATTCCTGCCCTGAAGGTGCACTCGCAGCCAGTCAAGGAAGTCGTAGTACATGGGTGAAATAGCCAAAGAAATCGTTCCCGTCAATATTGAAGACGAGATGAAGAAGTCCTACCTCGATTATGCCATGAGTGTGATCGTGGGCCGGGCCTTACCGGATGTGCGCGATGGCTTGAAGCCCGTACACCGGCGCGTGTTGTTCGCGATGAACGAGCTCAACAACGACTGGAATAAAACCTACAAAAAATCTGCCCGTGTGGTCGGCGACGTCATCGGCAAGTACCATCCGCACGGTGATTCTGCGGTGTACGACACCATTGTGCGCATGGCCCAGCCTTTTTCCCTGCGCTATATGTTAGTGGACGGCCAGGGTAACTTTGGCTCTGTCGACGGCGACTCCGCTGCCGCCATGCGTTATACCGAGATTCGCATGCGTAAGATCGCGCACGCCATACTGGCCGATCTGGACAAGGAAACCGTCGACTTTGTCGACAACTACGACGGCACCGAGCGTATACCGGCGGTGATGCCCACCCGGGTTCCCAACCTGCTGATAAACGGGTCATCCGGTATCGCTGTGGGTATGGCGACCAATATCCCGCCGCACAACCTGACCGAGGTGGTCAGTGCTTGCCTGGCGTTAATCCGCGACCCCGACATCACCGTTGATGCCTTGATGGAGCACATCCCTGGGCCGGACTTTCCCACCGCCGGGATTATTAATGGCCGCGCCGGCATCATTCAGGCCTATCGCACCGGACGCGGCCGTATTTATGTACGGGCGCGGGCGGAAGTTGTCCAGGACGAGAAGCGCGGCAAGGATATTATTCTCATCCATGAGCTGCCCTACCAGTTGAACAAGGCACGCCTGATTGAGCGTATCGCAGAATTGGTGAAGGAGAAAAAGATAGAGGGTATCACCGAGCTGCGCGATGAATCCGACAAGGATGGCATGCGGGTGGTGATTGAGCTGCGCCGTGGCGAGCTGGGTGATGTGGTGCTCAACAATTTGTACGCCCAGACCGGCATGCAGTCGGTATTCGGTATCAATATGGTGGCCCTTGTCGATGGCCAGCCGAAAGTCCTGAATCTCAAGGAGATACTCGAGGCCTTTATTCGTCACCGTCGGGAAGTGGTGACGCGGCGCACGGTATACCTGCTGCGCAAGGCGCGCGAACGCGGCCATATCCTCGAAGGCCTGGCCATTGCCCTGAGCAATATCGATCCGATCATCTCCCTGATCAAGGCCTCACCCAGTTCCACGGAGGCCAAGGAGAAACTTCTGGCGCAAGCCTGGGAGCCGGGTGACGTCACCGGCATGCTGGAGCGTGCGGGTAGTGATGCCTGTCGCCCGGATGAACTTGAGCCGCAGTACGGCATGCATGATGGCAAGTACCACCTGTCGCCGGTCCAGGCCCAGGCAATCCTGGAACTGCGCCTGCACCGCCTGACCGGGCTGGAGCACGAGAAGCTGCTGCATGAATACCAGGAGCGGTTGCGCGAGATTGCTGATTTTCTCGATATCCTCAGCGATCCCCAGCGCCTCAAGCTGGTTATCCGGGAGGAACTGGAAGAAATTGTTGCCGAGTACGGCGATGAGCGTCGCACGGAAATTACCGCGTCCCAGCATGACCTGACTGTGGAGGACCTGATTACGGAGGAGGACCGCGTGGTCACGATTTCCCACGGCGGTTATGCCAAGACCCAGCCGCTGAGCGACTATCAGGCCCAGCGCCGTGGTGGTATGGGCAAGTCAGCCACGGCAGTCAAGGATGAAGACTTTGTCGAACACCTGTTGATCGCTAGCACCCACGCTACCATTTTGTGTTTTTCCAATCTGGGCAAAGTGTATTGGCTGAAGGTGTACCAGATCCCGCTGGCGGGTCGCAACTCCAGGGGCCGCCCCATGGTCAACCTGCTACCACTGGAAGCGGGTGAGCGGGTGACGTCTATCCTGCCGGTGGATGACTATACCGAAGGGCGCTACATCTTTATGGCAACCGCCAATGGCACGGTTAAAAAAACTGACCTTCTGCACTTCGCTCGCCAGCGCAGTGTGGGCCTGCGCGCCCTGACGCTCGACGAGGGCGACGTACTGGTTGGCACAGCAATTACTGACGGTGAATGCGATGTCATGCTGTTCAGCAGTGAGGGCAAGGCAGTGCGGTTTCGGGAGATGGAAAAGGCGCTGGGTCGCACCGCCCGTGGCGTGCGCGGAATTCGTCTGGGCAAAGGGCACAGCATGATTTCCCTTATTATCCCGCAGGCCCAGGGTATGGTCCTGACAGTAAGCGAGAATGGCTATGGCAAGCGCACCCATCTTGAGGAATTTCCCACCAAGGGTCGCGGCGGCAAGGGTATGATTGCCATGTCGACCAGTGCGCGCAACGGCAGAATGGTCGGCGCCGTGCAGGTCTTCGAGGGCGACGAGCTGATGCTTATCTCCAATCAGGGCACCCTGGTAAGAACTCGCACTGACGAAGTGTCAGTCCTGGGCCGCAATACGCAGGGCGTGCGCGTGATACGCACCAAGGAGGGCGAGAGCCTGGTGGGTGTGCAGCGCATCGATGAACCCGCTGCCGAGCCAGTCGCAGAAAATGAAACCGAAGAAGGCGCTGCTGACTAACGCGCCTTTCCCCCAAGTCTTGAGGAAGCAAGTACTATGACCCGTTGTTACAACTTTTGTGCGGGGCCGGCAGCGCTGCCGGAATCAGTTCTGGAAATTGCCCGCGACGACATGTTGGACTGGCATGGCAGGGGGCTGTCCCTGATGGAAATGAGCCATCGAAGTCCTGAAGTGGTGGGCGTGGCACAGCATGCCGAGCAGACCCTGCGCACCTTGCTTGGCATCTCTGACGACTATGCCGTGTTGTTCCTGCAGGGCGGTGCCAGCACGCAGTTTTCTGCTGTTCCGTTCAATCTGCTCGGCGACAAGCGCAGTGCAGATTATGTGAATACGGGAGAATGGTCCAAGAAGGCGATCGAGGAAGGGCGGCGCTACTGTGAGGTAAACGTAGTGGCCAGTTCCCAGCACACCAACTTTGCCACGATTCCGGCGCAGCAGGAGTGGCAGTTGGGGTCCGACGCGGCCTACCTGCACTACACGCCCAACGAAACCATTGGTGGTGTAGAGTATTTCTGGACACCACAAGTGAATGTACCGCTGGTGGCAGATATGTCTTCTACCATACTTTCGCGGCCGATACAGGTAGAGGATTTTGGCGTCATCTACGCCGGTGCCCAGAAAAATATCGGGCCGGCCGGTCTCACCCTGGTGATTGTGCGCCGCGATCTGTTGGGCCGGGCCCATACCCTGTGTCCCGCCATGCTGAATTGGCAGATCGCTGCGGACAACGACTCCATGTACAACACGCCGCCAACCTTTGCCCTGTATCTGGCGGCGCTGGTATTTGATTGGTTGGTGGAACTAGGTGGCCTCGACGCCATGGAGACGCTGAATCGCCGCAAGGCACAGAAACTGTATGCGGCAATTGATGACAGCGGTTTCTATGCCAATCCGGTAGAACTGTGCAGTCGCTCCCTGATGAATGTGCCATTTACCTTGGCGGATGCCAGTCTGGATAAGCAGTTTCTTAAGGAATCTGAGGCGGCGGGCCTGTTGAATCTCAAAGGTCATCGCTCGGTGGGCGGGATGCGCGCCAGTCTCTACAATGCAGTGAGCGAGGCGGCAGTGGATGCGCTGATCGCCTTCATGCAGGATTTCGAACAACGCAACGGTTAAGTTCCACTTATGGCAGACACCAGGGATCTAGAGCAGGTCAGGGCAGACATCGACGCGATTGACCAGGACATCCAGGCGCTGATCAATCAGAGGGCGCAGTGCGCGCAGCGCGTTGCTGCTATAAAGCTGGCCGAAGTGGCGGCGGCACACGCGCAGGGCGAGACAAGTGCCGAAGTGGTGTTTTATCGCCCGGAGCGCGAGGCGCAAGTACTGGAGCGTATTATCAGCCGCAATTCCGGTCCACTGGACGGCGCCAGCGTGGCGTATATTTTTCGCGAAATCATGTCGGCCTGCCTCGCCCTGGAGAGGCCGCTGCAAGTCGCATACCTGGGACCTGAAGGGACTTTTACCCAGGGGGCGACCATCAAGCACTTTGGTCACGCGGCGATCTGCGTACCGCAAACCACAATTGATGCCGTGTTCTCCCAGGTGGAATCCGGAGAGTGCAATTACGGTGTGGTGCCAGTGGAGAATTCAACTGAGGGGATGGTCAGCCACACGCTGGACAACTTTATGGACTCGTCCCTGAAGATTTCCGGTGAGGTGGAGATGCGCATAGGCCACCATTTGCTGGTGGCCGCCGGTACCCCCGAGGAGAGTATTACACGCATTTGCGCGCACCAGCAGGCACTCGCCCAGTGCCGCAACTGGCTGGACCAACATTGGCCCCATATAGAACGTGAAGCAGTCAGTAGTAATGGCGAAGCGGCGCGCATGGCATCACAGTTGCCGGGTGTGGCCGCGGTGGCTGGCGATATGGCGGCGGAGCTGTACCAGCTGGAGAAGCTGGCAACCCACATTGAGGACTACGCTGATAACACCACCCGGTTTTTGATTATTGGACGGGAAGAAGTGCCACCCAGTGGTCGCGACAAGACCTCGATTATCGTGTCCAGCCGCAATAAGCCGGGCGCCTTGTTCACACTGCTGGAGCCGTTCAAGCGGGGCAATGTCAGCCTGACCCGCATCGACACCCGGCCCTCGCGTACCGAGAAGTGGGCCTATGTCTTTTTTATCGAGTTCGAAGGCCATTTGCGGGACGAGAAAATCGCCACCATCATCGCGGAACTCGAAGAGCAGTCCATCATGCTGAAACCCCTGGGATCCTACCCCCAGGCGTTGTTATAGGATTGCCGTGACTTACGCCGCTGGCAATCTTGTTATTGTCGGTCTGGGACTGATTGGCGGGTCGCTGGCCAGAGCACTGCGCGCCAGTGGTTTCAGCCAGCGGTTCATTGGCTATGGACATCGGGAATCCTCCCTGCAGCGCGGTGTGGAGTTGGGTGTCATAGACGAGTTCACACTCGATCTGGATGAGGCCATTGAGTTGGCGGATATCCTGGTCATCTGTACGCCGACGCTGACCGCTGCGCGGATACTGGAACACATTCTGCCTCGATTGCCGGGTCGCGCGGGCGGACCGGTTGTTACCGATGTGGCCAGCGTCAAGGGCAGTTTGCGGGACGCAGCGCTTGCAGTGGCCGGAGTGATGCCGCCGCAACTCGTGTTGGGTCATCCCATCGCAGGGTCTGAACATACTGGGGTGGATGCCTCCAGCGCCGACTTGTTCGTTGATCACCGCGTGATACTCACTCCTGTTACGGGCAACGACCCCGCAGCAGTAGAGTTGGTGCGGGCGATGTGGGTCAGTGCCGGTGCCGATGTGGTTGATATGACTGTGGAGCAGCACGATGCCGTGCTCGCGGCGACCAGCCATCTGCCCCACATACTGGCCTATACCCTGGTGGATGCACTGTCATCATCGGAAGCCAGCGCTGATATTTTTCGCTTCGCTGCGGGGGGCTTTCGGGATTTTACCCGCATTGCGTCCAGTGACCCGATCATGTGGCGCGATATCGCGATTGCCAACAAAACTGCGCTGCTGGAGTCTATCGATTTATTCAGCGAGCACCTGGCCCGACTGCGCGGCGCGGTGCGCGATGAAAACGCGGACGAGTTGCTCAACACCTTCAGTCGGGCCAAGCAGGCCCGGGATGAATTCGCTGCCCTGTTAGCCCAGCGCAACGGGCGCAAAGCACCCTAAGGTTCACACGATATGCAATTCAAGCTACTGCCCGGAGGCGCCGTTACGGGCGAGGCCAGAGTCCCGGGGGATAAATCCATTTCCCACCGCGCTATTATGCTAGGTGCCCTGGCCCATGGCATTACGCAGGTCAATGGCTTCCTGGAGGGCGAGGATGCCCTGGCCACACTGGCTGCGTTTCGCGCCATGGGGGTTGATATTCTGGGGCCACAGAACGGTAGTGTTACGATCCACGGCGTTGGACTGCACGGCCTGACAGCCCCCGCTGAACCTCTGGACCTTGGCAATGCAGGCACCGGTATGCGCCTGCTGTGCGGCCTGCTGGCCGGCCAGGCCTTCGACTGTGAACTCACCGGGGACGCCTCGCTGTGCAATCGTCCCATGGGTCGGATAATCGATCCCCTGACCAGGATGGGCGCTCGCATTCAATCCGCCAGCGGCGGCAGGCCACCCCTGGCGATCAGTGGCGGGCAACGACTGCGGGGCATTCATTACGACCTGCCCATGGCCAGTGCCCAGGTCAAGTCCTGCGTGCTGCTGGCGGGTTTGTACAGCGCGGGCCGCACCTCGATCACCGAGCCTGCCCCCACCCGTGATCACACGGAGCGAATGCTGCGGGGCTTTGGTTACCCAGTGCAGTGTGCCAAGGGCGTCATTTCGCTGTACGGGGGTGGCAGCCTCCGGGCCTGTGATATTGATGTCCCCGCGGATATATCCTCAGCGGCCTTTTTTCTGGTCGCCGCGAGTATTGCACCCGGCTCAGACCTGCTGCTGACCCATGTGGGCATCAATCCCACGCGTATCGGCATTGTCAATATTCTGCAGTTGATGGGGGCGAATATCACGCTGCACAATCAGCGGGACGTGGGCGGAGAGCCGGTCGCGGATATCCGCGTGCGGCACGCGCCGCTGAGGGGTATCGACATACCCATCGATCAGGTACCGCTGGCCATCGATGAGTTTCCTGCGCTGTTTATCGCCGCAGCTTGCGCCGCAGGGCGTACGGTATTGCGGGGTGCCGAAGAATTGCGCGTCAAAGAAAGTGATCGCATTGCTGCTATGGCAGAGGGCCTGAACACCCTGGGAGTTCGCAACGAAGTACTGGACGATGGCATTATAATAGAGGGCGGCACCATCGGTGGCGGGGTCATCCATACTTATCACGATCACCGTATTGCAATGTCCTTTGCCATTGCTGCGCTGCGTGCCGCGAGTGACATCACTGTGCTGGACTGCGACCATGTGGTCACCTCATTTCCGGGCTTTGACACCTTGGCGCAAGGCCTTGGCCTGCGCATCGCTGCGGCTGCGGGTTAGGCGCCGGTGGTGTGCGTGCCGGTGATCACCATCGATGGCCCCTCCGGAGCGGGCAAGGGAACCATCAGCCATATGCTCGCGACACAACTAGGATGGCACCTGCTGGACAGCGGCGCCCTGTATCGCGTGACCGGCCAGGCCTGTGTGCTTGAGGGTGTCAGCTGGGACGACCACCCGGCTGTAACCGAAGTGGCCAGGCATCTGGATGTGACGTTCTCCGTCGCCGCAACAGGTGAAATGCTGGTGGCTTACCAAGGGGTAGATGTGAGTGCCGCTATTCGCACCGAAGAGGGCGGGCGTGGAGCATCCACTGTGGCTGCTATACCCGGCGTGCGCGAGGCCTTGTTGCAGCGGCAGCGGGAGTTTATGCAGCCGCCTGGACTGGTGGCCGACGGGCGCGATATGGGCACCGTGGTGTTTCGGGATGCACCCCTCAAATTTTTTCTGACGGCTAGCCGTTTCGAGCGTGCGGACCGGCGCTATAAGCAGTTGATTGCAAAGGGGGAAAATGTTAGTCTCGCCCGCCTTCTTGAGGATATCACGGAGCGGGATGAGCGCGACGGCAGCCGTCCAATCTCCCCCCTGGTTCCCGCAGAAGATGCCATTGTCATCGATAGCAGCGCCACTCCCATCACCGATGTGTTTGAGCGGGTGATGCACGAAGTGAAGAAAAAAGGTCTTATCTAGCCGCCCGTGGCGGTTAGCTCCTTTTAAATGGCTTTTAACGCTGTTTTTTCCATCGAATCCAGTCAGGGTGGGGAATGCAGTTTATTTTGGATGACCCGGGCCGGCTGGAGGCGCGGTAGAGATGGGCAACCGTCTCGATCAAATCATACAGGTACTGTGCAATGAGCGAATCCTTCGCCGAACTATTTGAAGAGAGTCTGAAAACCGTCGATATGCAGCCCGGTGCGATTGTCACCGGTGTCATCATCGACATTGATAACGAGTGGGTCACTGTACATGCGGGTCTGAAATCCGAAGGTGTCATCCCTCGAGTACAGTTTATTGATGCCAATGGCAAGTGCACCCTTAGCATCGGCGATGAAGTACAAGTGGCGCTGGAAGCCGTGGAAGACGGTTTTGGCGAAACCAAGTTGTCCCGCGAAAAGGCGAAGCGCTCCGAGTCATGGAAAGAACTGGAAGCGGCGCACGAGGCCAACGCGGTGGTTATCGGTATCATCAATGGCAAGGTCAAGGGTGGTTTTACCGTGGATATCAATACCATTCGCGCATTCCTCCCGGGCTCTCTGGTGGATGTAAGGCCGGTGCGCGAAACGGTGCACCTGGAAGGCAAGGAACTGGAATTCAAGGTCATCAAGCTGGACCAGAAGCGCAACAACGTGGTGGTTTCGCGTCGTGCTGTCATGGAAGCAGCCAACAGCGTCGAGCGCGATGCCCTGCTGGAATCCCTGCAGGAAGGCATGTCTGTCAAGGGCATCGTGAAGAACCTCACCGACTACGGTGCGTTTGTTGATCTGGGCGGCGTTGACGGCCTGCTGCACATTACTGACATGGCGTGGAAGCGTATCAAGCACCCCTCGGAAATCGTCGAAGTGGGCCAGGAAATTGACGTCAAGATTCTCAAGTTTGATCGCGAGCGCAACCGCGTGTCACTGGGGTTGAAGCAACTGGGCGAAGACCCCTGGTTGGAAATTACCGGCCGTTACCCAGAAGGCAGTCGCGTCAAGGCGAAAATCACAAACCTCACCGATTACGGCTGTTTTGCCGAGTTGGAAGAGGGCGTTGAAGGCCTGGTGCACGTGTCGGAGATGGATTGGACCAACAAGAATGTCCACCCCTCCAAGATCGTCAGCCTGGGTGACGAGTTAGAAGTGATGGTGCTCGATATTGACGAAGATCGTCGTCGTATCTCCCTGGGCATCAAACAGTGCCAGCAAAACCCCTGGGACGCATTTGCTTCTCAGTACAGCAAGGGTGCCAAAATTTCCGGTAACATCAAGTCCATCACTGACTTCGGTATCTTTATCGGTTTGGAAGGCAATATCGATGGCCTGGTGCACTTGTCCGACATCAGCTGGAATGAAGCCGGTGAGGAAGCCGTTCGCAACTACAAGAAGGGCGACGAGATCGAGACAGTTATCCTGTCCATCGACCCTGAGCGTGAGCGTATTTCCTTGGGCATCAAGCAGTTGGAAGATGACCCGTTCGGTAACTACGTGGCCGAAAACGATCGCGGAGCGATCGTCACCGGTGAAGTCGTGGCAGTGGATGCCAAGTCGGTGACGATTAAATTGGCGGAGGAGGTTGAAGGCATTTTGAAGGCCGCTGATATCAGCCGTGAAAAGGTTGAAGACGCCCGCAATTCCTTCAAGATCGGCGATACTGTCGAAGCCAAGATAATCTCGGTCGATCGCAAGAATCGCGGCCTGGCCCTGTCCATCAAGGCCAAGGACTTTGACGATGAGAAGGAAGCTGTGAAAACCCTGAAGGAGTCCGAGAGCGACACGGCTTCACCGGGTACCATCGGCGACCTGATCAAAGCACAAATGAGCGAGCAGTAACTCCCCCCTGAGCTGCGGCTGATTCACTTAAGGGCTCACCCAGGGTGGGCCCTTTTTGTTTCTGTCCGTTCGGTAGTGGTGCCGGGGCCGATTTGAACCCCACTTTTCCGTTATAAAATAACAACTTGCGAAAATTTCCAGCAGGGTACACAATACAGTTTCCTTGATCACGATTATAAGAACACCTCGGCAGGGGGCTGCATGACCAAAAGCGAACTGATCGAGACAATTTTGTCCCGACAGAGCCAGTTATCCTCCAAGGATGTGGAACTGGCAGTAAAGACTATTCTGGAACACATGTCGCAGGCACTGTCCAATGGTGAGCGGATTGAGATTCGCGGGTTCGGCAGTTTCTCCCTGCACTTTCGGGAGGCCAGACGTGGCCGTAATCCCAAAACCGGCGATTCCGTTGATCTCGACGGTAAGTACGTGCCCCACTTCAAGCCCGGCAAGGAGCTGCGTGAGCGGGTAAATTTGGGGCTGCAAATGGAGCTTTAGACTTGTTCTGCGACCACCAGGCGGTATGATCGAAAGGTCATGCCGTTTTTTTTAACCCTGTTGTAGTGACCTGGACGATCCCATGAAACTTCTGCGCAATCTCCTGACGGTTCTTATTGTATTAGCGACGCTGGTGGCGGGCGTATTATTCGCCTTACAAAACAAAATACCGGTACCGCTGGATCTCCTTTTCTACACCTTTGCGCCACAGAGCATTGCACTGTGGATTCTCGTTGCGTTCGCGCTCGGGGGTCTGCTGGGGATGATCGTTTCCGCCGCCATCCTGGTACGCACGCGCGCGTCACTGGGTTCATGCAGGCGGCAGTTGGACCGGACCGTGGCGGAGCTCGGCACACTGCGCAGCGCAACCCCGGTCGTGGCCACCCCGTGACGACACCGGTCATCGTCGCTCTCGATTATCCTCTGGCGCCTGCTGCACTGGATCTTGCACAACGCCTCTCACCTGCACTGTGTCGGCTGAAGGTGGGCAAGGAACTGTTTACCAGCAGCGGCCCTGCACTCGTGGAGAAATTGCAGCACCTGGGCTTTGAGGTATTTCTGGACCTGAAATTCCACGATATTCCCACCACGGTGGCCGGTGCGGTCCGCGCGGCCGCAGGGCTCGGTGTCTGGATGGTAAACGTGCACGTCTGCGGCGGGCGCAGGATGATGACGGCGGCGGTAGAGGCGCTTGCGGTGTTTAGCCATAGACCCCTGTTGATCGGGGTGACCGTGCTTACCAGCATGTCGGATGCGGACTTGCTGGAACTCGGTTATAGCGAGTCCTCAGAAGAGCGGGTATTACGGTTAGCGGCTCTAGCGGCGGATAGTGGACTGGATGGCGTGGTGTGTTCCGCACTGGAGGCAACGGCATTGCACCGGGCTCAGGGTCGGGAGTTCTGTCTGGTTACCCCGGGTATTCGACTGGCGGGTGACGACGCTGCGGATCAGCGTCGCGTGGTGACTCCGGCAGATGCGTTAGCTATGGGGTCTGATTACCTGGTCATAGGCCGCTCAATCACGGCCGCCGCCAATCCGCTGGCAGCTCTGGAGCGTGTCCACCGGGAACTGCGACCAACGCTGTAACATCAAATGCGACCGCGTTAACCCCCGATCATCAAATCGCTGCTAGACTTTTTTCGGTACGGATGCCTGCAAGGATGCAGTTTACCAATATGGAGATTACCTTATGATCTATTCTCACCTGATACAAAACAATGCCCGGACTGCCATGGCACCTCGGGATATTCTCTCACTAAAACCTCGAGGCGTGGTTGCCGCCACGATCCTGATGCTGGTGCTCGGTGTGGGCGTGCTGGCGGGCAGTCCGTCTGTGCACGCGCAACAGCAAAAGCCCGCAGCAACACCCACCGCAGCGCCCGCAGCAAAGCCCGCTGTGACCCAGGTAAATATCAATACGGCCGATGCGCAAACCCTGGCGGCCAATCTCAAGGGAGTAGGTGAGACCCGAGCGGCGGAAATTGTGCGCTATCGGGAGGCCTACGGTCCCTTCGCCTCCGCTGATGAACTCACGGAGGTGAAGGGAATCGGAAAATCTACGCTGGACATGAACCGCGATGTAATAACACTGGAATAAGCCAAACGCATCCGTATCATTAGGGGGCTATTGCCCCCTTCTTAATAACAGTGATTCAGTATCGTGAAATGTTTAGTCAGTGGAGCTTCTGGTTTTATCGGCCGCCAGCTTTGCCAGCAACTCGCAGCTCGCGGAGATACTGTCATTGCATTGAGCAAACATGGCGCGCCGCTGGGTAGCGGGGAGCCAACACTGGCACTGGATCTGACGCGCAATGATCCTGATCGCGATTTGCTGCAGGGAGTGGATGTATTTTTTCACCTGGCAGGTATCGCGCACCGGCGGGCACGTGAGTCAGATTACGACGAGTTAAACTATCAAGTAACAGTACGCCTTGCTCGGTTGGCGTCGGCCGCCGACATCAGGTGTTTCATTTTTCTCAGCAGTGTAAAAGCCATGGGCCCGCCCTCTTCCGCGGCGGTGCGTGCAGAACACGCCTGCACTCCACCCGTTGCTGCTTATGGGCGGTCCAAGTGGCGGGCGGAATGTACGCTGCGGGAGCAGTTTGCCGAAGACCCGATGTCAGTCGTGATCGTGCGCCCCGCGTTGGTGTACGGGGCCAATGTCAAAGGCAATTTGCAGAATCTGGCTAGCGGTGTGCGCCGGGGCCTGCCCAGACCGCCAGCGGGTGGTAGTCGTTCCATGATCGCACTGGCGGATCTGGTCGAACTGCTGTGCCTCATAGCGCAGCGCCCGCCCCACTCGGGGGTGCATACATGGATAGCCTGCGGCATGGAGAGTTATAGCACGCAAGCTATTTATGACATGTTGCGCGAGGCCCTTGGTAGGGGTAAGGGGAGCAACTGGTGGCCGTGTTGGGTCTGGCGCGTGGGCGCCTCCCTACTGGATATAGCCTCCAACCAGCGTGAAGAATCCACTTACGAGAAGCTGTTTGGTACGGAGCTATACAGCAATGCTGCGGTGCTGGCGGACACGCCATGGCGGCCCCGAACCAGGTTGGAAGATGTGATCGCACAGATTGCCAGGGGCGGGAGCTCTGGTTCATGACGGCACTGCTGGCGACCCTTGTACTTTCGACACTACTATGCGGGGCGTATCTGCGGTTTGCCCGAGCACGACAGATTCTCGATGTGCCCGGCGCGCGCAGTTCTCACGCACAGCCCACTCCCCACGGTGGCGGTGCTGCACTCGTGTCTGCGTTTACCCTGGGCCTGCTGTTGGCGGCGCAGCTTTACGGGGCTTGGGATGAATCCTTCGTCACGCTGGCTGTCTCTGCTCTGGTCTTGATGGTATTGGGCGTTATCGACGATCTGTGCGGCTTGTCGGTGCGCTTGCGCCTGGTCCTGTACAGCCTCGCATGCCTATGGGTGGCTGCCACGTTATTGCCAACTGTAGATACAGAGAATGTCCTGCGTAGCGGGGGGCTGCTACTGCTTGTGACGCTCGCCATGCTGTGGACTCTCAATCTGTACAATTTTATGGATGGCATCGACGGCATCGCGGCGATACAGACGGTACTGGCGTGTTGCTGTGCGGCATTGCTGTCCTGGCTGTCGGGACACGGCGGGCACTACGCCCTGTTTTGCCTTCTGCTCGCGGCAGCGCATAGTGGCTTTCTGTTTTGGAATTGTCCACCTGCGCGGCTTTTTATGGGAGATGCTGGCAGCGTGCCCAGTGGATTTTTACTGGCGTCACTGGCGCTGCTGGGGGCGGTGCAGGGGCAACTCAATCCGCTATGCTGGTTGGTACTATTGGCTGCTTTTATCACGGACGCGACCTGGACGCTGGTGTGGCGTATGGGCACTGGGCAGTCCTTCATGCAACCGCACAGACAGCATGCCTACCAGCGTTTGAGCCGTCATTGGGGTTCACACCGTAGAGTCGATATGCTGTTGCTAGTGCTAAACGCGCTGTGGTTGTTGCCGCTTGCCTCGGCGGTGCAACTATGGCCCGATAGTGACCTGTTTGTGGTAATTTTGGCATACGTTCCCCTGCTCTTCGGCATGGTGAAAATAGGTAGATTGGCGTAGACTCCGAGCCTCTCGGGTGCATTCGTATCGCCACCCTATGTGCCCGCCATCGCGTAGAGAACAGGAGGAGACTTGCTGATTCGACCGAGCAGCTTCATGTCGCGTTCTGTTGCCAGTTTCATCGGAAGCTTTCGGGATGTCGTCCAAAAAGCGGTAGAACTCCCGCGCAATATCAAGCAGGCGTGCCTGCTATTCCTCGATATGGTGTACGTAACTGCCGCGATGTGGTCGGCGGTGGCTATGCGCTACGGCGATTTGAATTTTCACCTGGGTCACGTCGAGTTTATTTGTGGCGCGATAACCATCCTCGCCAGTGCCGTGGTTTTCCTGCGCCTGGGATTGTACCGTGCCGTTATCCGCTTCATGGGGCAGCAGGCGATCTGGGCCATTATTACGGCTGCGAGTTATTCCACCCTTATTCTCGGAGCCACGGTCTTTTTTACAAGGGCCGAGGTGCCGCGTTCTACACCTTTCATATATTGGGTATTACTCCTGGTGGGTATCGGCGGCACGAGGTTAGCAGTGCGGGCCTATTACCAGGCGAAGTTACGTGCACATTCCGAGCATGTAATTATTTACGGAGCGGGGCAATCCGGCCGGCAACTGCTGCACGCCCTGCACCATGGGGAGCAGTATCATCCGGTGGTGTTTGTCGACGATGACCGCTACCTACAACGCTCGGTTATCAATGGCCTGCAGGTAGCGCGGCCGGAAGATATAGAGCAGTTGATCGTCCAGCACAATATCACCCAGGTACTACTGGCCATCCCCTCGGCATCACCGGAGCGGCGTAAGGAAATAATTAACTCACTGGTGGGCCTGCCTGTCTACGTGCGTACTGTGCCCACGATTAATGAACTACTGGCCGGGGAGGCCAGCGTCAACCAGATACGTGATATTGATCTGGACGATCTGCTGGGCCGGGAGCCGGTGCCACCGCACCCCGAGTTGATCGAGCGTTGTATTACCAACAAGGTGGTAATGGTGACCGGTGCCGGCGGCTCCATTGGTGCAGAACTGTGTCGCCAGATTATCCGTTCAGGCCCACAGGAATTGATCTTACTGGATAATTCTGAGTATGCCCTGTACAGCATCGAGCGAGAGTTGCGGGAGTCCATGGTTGGCCTGGGTCTGCAGGTGGAACTGGTAGCACTGCTAGGTTCGGTGCAGGACCAGAATCGTCTGGAGAGTATTTACCGCACTTTCGAAGTGCGTACGGTTTACCACGCGGCAGCGTATAAACATGTGCCGCTGGTGGAGTACAACATTGCCGAGGGCGTCGCCAACAATGTCTTTGGTACGTGGTATGCGGCGGCGGCGGCGCGCAGGGCAGGGGTCGAGACTTTTGTGCTGGTATCGACTGACAAGGCGGTGCGTCCCACCAATGTCATGGGAGCCTCCAAGCGCCTGGCTGAAATGATTTTGCAAGGCTTGGCCCAGCAGGAAACAGCTACGCGGTTTTGTATGGTGCGATTTGGCAACGTGCTTGGTTCCTCCGGATCAGTAGTGCCGCTGTTTCGACAGCAGATCAAGGACGGTGGTCCGGTGACGGTGACACACCCGGAAGTGTCCCGTTATTTTATGAGCATTCCGGAGGCGGCACAGTTGGTGCTGCAGGCGGGCGCGATGGGTACCGGTGGCGATGTTTTCGTGCTGGACATGGGCGAGCCGGTGCGAATTGTGGATCTGGCGAAGCGCATGATACGACTCAGTGGCTACGAAATGAGCCACGACACCCACGTGGGTGAGCACATTGACATTGAGTACATTGGATTGCGTCCGGGCGAAAAACTGCACGAGGAGTTGCTGCTGGGAACCAGTGTGACCGGCACCGGGCACCCCATGATCATGCGCGCGGAAGAGGAGTCCTTACCCTTTAGCCAGATCCAGCGGCTACTCGCCAAACTCAGGCGCCATTGCGATACCATGGATTGCGATGGTATCAGTGCAGTGTTGAGTTCCGCCGTGAGCGGGTTTGGTGACCACCAGGTTCGCTACGACCATCTGTGGAAAAGGCAGGGCAAACTGATTGCGATAGATTCAGCTGCCGTTTCTAACGTGAAGGAATTATTTCCGGACAATTCCTGATATTGTTCGCGCCGCAATCCAAATCGATCAGGCTGCAGGGAGGGCCACCTCATCTATCGTGATCTTCGACATCCACTTGTCCCGTCAGGCGTCGACTGATGTGGGACCAGGACATACCTGCAGCAAGAATCAGCGATAGCACGAGCAGGATGACCCAGGTAAGAGCGTTTGTCGAATCCACGCTGAGCACGCCGATATCGATCAACCACCAGATCAGGCAGGCAAAGAGGGCACCACCTAGAAAAATGCCCAATAGGCCCAGAGACTCCAGGGTAGCTCGAAGAAAGACGATCCAGGCAATGAGCAGCGCTACGCCGGCCATGGCCATAACCGGTCCGAACTCCCCTGTTCTACTCACAACCCAGTTAAAGTAAGAATAATCCGAAGGGTTGTAGGTTCCGAAAACCAGCGCGGCAGCGAATAGCCAGCGCGCCAGGAAGCCGCCTGCCGTAAATTCAGTAGCCATGAGTGACCATCTCCATTGGCTGTGGAGAATATGATAAGCGCTAAGTGTGGCTTTAGGCTACCCTGCCGCCAGCCCTTTTCGGCTTGTGGCCATTTTCCCGTATCCATTTCCTGACACTGGCCAGCGGTTTGAGCTTGCCTTTCTTTGCAGCACGCTCGACATTCTCGTTGACGAACTTGCTTATCGCTACTGTAATTTGGCGGGCTATATCATTCGCTTCGTTGGAGGTGGCGATGATCATAAGGTGTGGAGTGAGCGGATCCAGAGGTAGTTCTTCCTGCTTCCTTTTCAGCCTGATATAGCGAACTGTTGTCTGAATGTCAGCTTCTTTTGCTACACCCTCCTTTCTCTTGCGAAGCGCGAGCAGATAATTGTGTTCCTCCTTGTGGCGCTGTGCTGATACGAGGAAGTCATCCTCGTGGACAATACTCAGGAACGGTATATCGTATTCCAGAATGATATCCAGCGCTTTGAGATGGCGCCGCTGGTACTCGTTAGGATTATGCATGGCCGCGTTGATCTCCTTGCACAGTCCGTAAAAAGATGCTCGCTTAAGTAGTCGGTTGCCGACCAGGCGCAGAACGTAAGGGCTGTTGATGTTCAACATTCTCTGCTGTACGGATTTGTTGTTCAATAGCGAGCGTAGCAAGAAATTCAGACCTCCAACTACGGGCTCAGCGACGCGAGAATCGAGAAAGTTGTTTAACCCCGGCAGGCTGTCCTTTTTACCGACCGTCGCCTGCTCGGTCGTGGTCAGGTGGTCGTTCAGTCGATGGTAGACCCGTTCAAAACCAGAGTAATCCAGGTCTGTTTTCAGATGATAGTGGGAGATAACTGCCTTGATATTTTCCCTGGTATGCAGACCATCCGTGGGGGCCCAGGCGGCAAGATGAACAATGCCGCCGGCCCGCAGGGCGTCGACCAGGGTTCGATTCTTGCCTTTTAGTTCCGTGTAAGGCGTGATGGGTGCATCGTAGTTATCCAGCAGGGATAGCAGCAAGTGATCGGATATTACCCCTGCAATGGAGTGTACCGCGATAGGAGTCGGCCGACCCTGTCCCCATAGCGTCAGAATGACCTGCCGTAACACCCTCGCGTAGTGGGGAAATATTTCGTCGTTTCCAAGATTTTTTGCGCGGCTGCCGCGGTGCAGTGCCGACACGGTCCATGCACTGGGTAGCCGCACCAGAAAGTTGGTGAAACTGAATAAGCCCATAAACCCATGCAGCAGTAGGATGTGAGGGCCGTTGCCTTCCTCGCCCTCACGCGTTTCTGCCTTATTGTATAGCGACTTTCCGTCCTCAGTGTACCTGAACTGCGTTTCCTCGAAATGCAGCGATGTTTCATCCGCGAAAATGTAGACTTTGCGAGCGATGTCATACGTTTCGCGCAACATGCGCAGTGGCGTCTCCATAACGGTTTGTTCGAAATCCACCGACTCTGAAATTTCAAAACGGCCCAGCGCGCGCAACTTCAGATTTCCCGAGACGATAAGTGATATACATTCACCATTGATCAATACGCCGCGATTCAGGGCTACCCGCAGGGCGTTCGGTCCGCGTTGGATGACTATTGCACGTGGCTCCTTTACCAGTAGTTCGCGCATATACGGCTCAAATGCACCCAGCGTGCCGTTCTTGCCAATGCCGCTGATGATGTAGTGAAACTCCATTGTTGCACCCAGTTTATTCTGGATGTCCTTCTGGTAGCGTTCCGCCGCGTTGTGCGCCCTTCTGATGGCCAGAGAGCGATTTTTATCATCCAGTGCCTGTTTTACCGTCGCCAGGTTAATAGGATTTACCAAGGTTGTAACCATCTGGTCGATTACATCGTTCTCGTCAGCGGTGCTACCCAACTGCAATTGTTGTGAGAGTGCTCGTAGTCCCCGCACTTTAATGAGTTTGCGTGTCAGTGGCACAATGAAATTGGTAATCAGGGATTGTTCTGGACTTTCCCACCCCGTTTCACCAGAAGATTCCTCGAGAAAGAAAAATCGCACATGGCCGACCCAGTCAAGATTGGCGTATTGATTCTCCACCATCGCCTGATACTGAGCCTTCACGGTATTTCCACCGCCCACCGCGATCGTAAAATACTGGCGTTTGTATTGACCCCAGGCAGCGAAACGATCACCTTCCCACCAACTCCGATATTTTTTTGCCATGATACTGGCAGCCTGCTGCGCGGCCACTGGTAAGTCTGGCGAGATACTGACGTGGATGCCAGCTTCCTCCTGTACCAATATGGGCGGCTTGTCCCTTGCTTCAAGCCCGAGTGTCCGGCGCGCCAGCTCCGTTGTGGACTGAATATGCTGTTTTATGGCCCTTGGCCCCATGGTCCATCCTCTGCTGGGCTGATTGGTCTGTGTCTGTTGAGCGTTGCACTGCTGCGGTAGTTGGCAGCAATTGTGTTGACCGTGACAGGTTAAATTAGAATTTGCACAATAGTGTTGACGGTGGCCCGCGTTTTTCAGGGTTTTGTGACGCAGGTCAACCCTGCGGGGAATACACTGATCAACTGCCAGAGAAAAGGGGGGGAAGGGGTGGCCTGATTTTAGATGGAAATCAGGCCACCCCTTTGAATACGTGCTTAAAGTTGCGAGCAGTCCACGGGGTCCATAGCGTTGATCCAGTCGCGAATCAATTGAACGCCCTCGGTGTGGATGATACTGCGGCCAATCTCTGGCATGCGTACCTCGGTTTCATTCGAATCCATACGGTAGTCCATGATAGAAGCCGCCGCGTCACCCGGGACGATATCGTAGTTAAGATCACCTGCACCGTCGCCAGCGGCCACCGGCGGCTTGCATTCGCCCACTTCGGTACCAAACGAGCGGTAGTACTCCAGGTACAAGCCCGATGTATCAGCTGCGCCGATAAGGGGTTGGTGGCAGTGGGCACAATTGATATCGAGATAACCCCGCGCGCGATCGTTCAGATCGGCGCTGGTATCTTCCCATAGGGGAATTGTGTCGATGGTGTCTGTGTCACTCGGGGCACCGACCAATATCCCTTGTTCGGTCCAGTAGTCCAGTTGATTGGCTGTGCCGCTGTCATAAGCAAAGTCTTTGTTGAGTAAACGCGCCTTGGGCCCTATGGGGATGAGTTTGTCCTCGCTGTGGCAATTGGCACAGTTGTTGGTGTTGGGAATGACATAGTTGGTGGATTGCTGCTCGCCATTGATATCGATCCAGCTCACGGCTTGTGTGCCACCCGTGACCGTCAGAGCAGCGTCCATCTTGTCCTGATTCCAGATATACGGCAGTGCGACCCATCCTTCCTTGCGATGAATCAAGAGGCGTGTTTCGACAATATCCTGCGCGCTGCTGTCATCGCGCAAGTCCGCCTGAATAGTGAAGGTCTTGGTGATGATGGTGCCCACCGGGAAATCGAATACTTCCTGCGAGCGGTATACAGCCTGTGTACCCTCAGGGACGAACAGGAAGCGATACTTGTTGGCGTAGTCCGTGAACAGAGGGGTGGTCAGGTCATACATAATTCCGCCACTGTTCGGATCGGTCAGCGGATTCGTGGCCTCGGCAAAGAGGCGGTAATCCGACAAATTTGGGCAGTCAGCGACAAACGCATCTGTGTTTACGCCGCTACCCTCAGCGCCGCAAAGGGCGGCTGTATCGATGGCTGGGTCGTCAGGGTTATTCGGATCTACTGGTGGTTCCAGCACGATGGGCGGGAGTGATGCATGGCGGCAATTGAAGTATTGTGGATCAGTGGCAACAGCGGGATCGTAAGGAAGACCGCCCAATATCACCGAAATGTTGAATCGACCGAAACTGTTGTCGGCGCCGTTGCCCACGATGCAAATGGCCTGACTTTCACTTAAGCCGTCTGGAAATTCGACCAACAGGCCTGCATCGGTACCTACGCCGGAACTATCGTAAAAGATGTCGGAATTCTCACCGACGACCAGTCCGACAAGTGCTGCGTTCCCTTGGGGATCGGTGGCATTGTTGCTCATCGTGTTGTCGTGGATGAAGATTTTTTCCGGTACAGGATCGTACGTTGGCTTGCTGACATCCAGGTCAACAAAGTAGTAGCTGACGATGAGAACAGCGAAGGAGGTATTGCCAGTGATTGTGTTACCGAATGCTTCGATATCGTCATTGGCCATGACCATGAGACCGGTACCTGCGGGCACCTGCCCGACAATATTGCCTTGCGGGGCGAAGTTAGGCTCGTTGTTATCCACGATTCTGTTATTGAATACGCGGGTGGCCTCGCCGCCCTGAACCGGCGGGCCGGGCAGGTCAAATACAAGAATCCCGCCGGTATTGCCGGTAGTGTTATTGTCGTATACGTCAGCGAATTTGGAGTTTTCAATTTCAATACCGGCTACGTTTTCGTGTACATAGTTACGGCGCACGATGATATTCTCGGACTGGCCCACATAAACCCCGGCATCGCTGGCGCCGCGCACCTCGCTGTCCTCAATGAGTACGTTCCGGGCTTGCACCGGGTACAGTCCGTAGGCACCGTTATTTTCATCGGGGCCATTGGTCCATTCTACTCGCACACGGCGGATAGTAACGCCATTGGTGCCCTCTATCTTTATGGCATCCCCCGGCGAGTTTTCCACTGCGAGGTCTTGTACCACAAAGTTGTTGCCGGTAGCCAAAATGCTCTGGGCGCCGGTGGTTTGGCCGCCAAAGCGTAGCACCGTGCCCGCGGCGGCATCCATCCCGGTGCCGCGTAACACGATATTATCGACACTGACGCTCAACTCGCCAACAAAGTCATAGGTACCTGCTGGCAATTCGATGATGGTTTTTGGCTGAGCGGTAATCAGGGCCTCCAGGGCCCTGGTCTCAAGATCTGCACCGGGCTGCAGTTCAACCACTGTATATTCGGGAAATTCAGGGTCGACGGGGATGCCCGGGTTATTTGCACTGTCGCTGCCGTCCGAGCAGGCCCACAGCAGTGAGAGACCAAACAGCAGAGTGAGCAGATTTATCGGAGCTTTATTCTTATCGTGGATGCGGGGCATGATTCCTCCAGAAAAACAGAAAGACGATGGCACGGCCAGTATAGCAATATCACTGAGTTCAGGTAGGGAATTTTTGCCCCATGCA
>Ga0163144_10002908_pt1 | contig 39105 bp, 34 predicted proteins | sample OliLak19BULKMAT1_FD_123175 | JGI IMG/M metagenome (GOLD analysis project Ga0163144, IMG submission 123175) | Freshwater microbial mat bacterial communities from Lake Vanda, McMurdo Dry Valleys, Antarctica - Oligotrophic Lake LV.19.BULKMAT1 | ecosystem: Environmental > Aquatic > Freshwater >...
GGTCGCATCGAGCACGATCCGCAGGTGGGCCAGGGTTTCCGGCGAAGGCGCCCCGCTCTCCGTGGCGAACGACGCATATCCGCGGATGATCTGGAGGAGGTTGTTGAAGTCGTGCGCCACGCCCCCCGCGAGCAGGCCGATCGCCTCAAGCTTCTGCGCCTGCCGGACCTGCTCCTCCAGCTGGACCTCCCGCGACTTGTCGCGCGAGACCAGCACGTAGCTGAGCAGCCGCCCCATGTCGTCGCGCACCGGCGACACCACGCCGTCGTCGCGTGTCGCGGTGCCGTCGGCCCGAACGGCCTCAAGCGGGCCGGACCAGGTCCCGCCGCGGACGATCTCCTCGATCACGGCTGCGAACCTCGGCGGCGCGCCGTGCTTGCCGGTGCACAGGACCCAGTCCCACGTATTGCCGACAAGCCTCGTGCCCACCGCGCCGAAACGCAGCTCGAACGCGTGGTTGACGAACTGGACGACACCGGCCGGATCGAAGAGGACGACCGCTTCAGACGCCTGCTCGACGGCGCTGGCAAGCCGGATCAATTCAATCTCGTTGATCTTCCGCGAATGGACGTCGAGGCGCGTGCCCGCGACCCGGACGGGCTGGCCGTCGGCCGACCGTTCCACCACCGCTCCCCTTTCCTGCACCCATCGATAAACGCCGGACTTGGTGCGGAGGCGGTGGACGACCTCGAGTTGGGTGGATCGTCCGGCGAGATGTTCCTCCACGAGCCTGCGAGTCGAAGGCAGATCCTCCGGATGGATCTCGCGTTCCCACGCGGCCGGCCCGGTCGGATACTCTTCCGGCTTGAAGCCGAGCATCGAGGCCGACTGGGCGTTGAAGCTGATCAGTCCGGAAGGGACGTCCCATTCCCACGTCCCGAGATCGGCTGCATGGACCACATTCTCCATCCGGCTCTGCGTCGTGCGTCGGGCGGCGGCCTCGTCGGCCAGCAGGCGGTTCGAGACGACGAGTTCCTCGGTCTTCCGCCGGACTTCCAGCCCGATCTTCTCCGTCCGCCGGCGGAGCGACGTGACATGGACGTGCATGACGCCGGTCAGGAGGAGTCCAAGTCCGAAGACCACATAGGGAAGCGGGGACGTCTGTGCCCCCACCCACTCCGCCGTTGGGCCGGCGATGATCCGCCAGTCACGCCCAACGATGGAGAGCTTCCTCTCCCGGAAAAACGGTCGGCCCCGGATCACAGCGGCGGCCTGGTTCGCCCGGGCGTCCCGAAGGTCGGACAGTCTGGCATGAATGCCCTCGATGCGCGCCCCCGGCGTGGCATCGAGGATCGCGAAGTCGAGGTATTGCTGGGCGCCCGACGCGCTGATGGAGTCGATCATGGGCTCCAATCGCAGCACGATCTGGACAAAACCCCGGAGCCGCGGACTGGCTCCGATCACGGATGCGGCAGTCCGTTCGAACGCAGGCGCGACCAGTATCCAACCCGGGCTGCCCTCGGGCCCCTGCATCAACTGGAAGGCGTCGGTGGCGACCATCCGCCGTGAGCTTTCCGCGCGCCGCAGGAATTGCATCGTCGGTCCGGTGACGAGATCATATCCAATCACCGATTTGTTGGAGGCCGACGGATAGACGTAGACGATGGGCAAATACTCCCGCTGCTCATCCGGAGCCGTGACCAAAGCGTGGTCGCCCTGCCGGATCTTGATCGAGAACCCCGGCTCGGTCCTTTTCATTTTTTCTTCCAGCATGCGCCGCTCTTCGGGGCCGGAGATGCTTGGGATCCATTCGACCGCCTGGACGCCCGGCCCTAGAGAAACGAGCTGTGTCGAAAAATGGTCGAACTCGGCTGGATCCACTTCGTCGGATGATTCGAAGAAAACGCGCAGGGCCGTCAGTATCGAGGCATAGCGCTGGATCCCCCGCTCCAGCTCGTCGACCTGCAGGTCAACGTTGCGACCGGCGTCTTCGTCGATCCGAAGCCGCTCGGAACGCAGCGCGATGACGAGCGCGGCGAACGAGATCGCGACGCCCAACACGAGCAGCGGCCAACCGCGCGCCATCGGCACGTTATCCGGCCCTTTCTTGATTTCCTTATCCTGGTCCATTCCTGAAAACCGTTCCCCGGGAAGACGGCCGCCCGACATTGCCACCTGAGTGGCATTTACCCGCCGGAGAGACATTCGGCTTGTAACGCCCGCGCCCCCCATTTCATCTCCCAACCGATGCCCCGCGATCTTGATAACAAAACAGTCGTCATCATTGGCGGAACCAGCGGCCTGGGCATGTCCGCGGCCAAAGCCTGCATCCGTGCCGGCGGTTCCGTCGTCATCGTCGGCCGGGACGCCGACAAGGCCGCCGAGGCGGTTCGTTCCCTAGGACCCGGTGCGACAAGTCTAACGGGCGAAGCTACGGACGCAACTTTGGCAGATAGGGCGATCTCCGTTGCCCTCGAACGCCACGGAAGCTTCCACGCGCTCTACCATGTCGCCGGCGGAAGCGGGCGCAGACACGGGGACGGGCCGCTCCATGAGATGACTGATGAGGGATGGAACCACACCTTGAACCTCAACTTGTCCTCAGTCGCGTGGTCGAACCGCGCGGCGGTCCGCCAGTTTCTCCGACAAGGAACCGGCGGCAGCGTCGTGAACTGCGGCTCCGTCCTGGGCAGCCATCCCTCGCGCGCGTTCTTCTCCACCCACGCCTATGCGGCGGCCAAGGCCGCCATCGCGGGACTGACACGTTCCGCCGCCGCCTACTACGCCCCGCACGGGATCCGCTTCAACGTCGTCGCTCCCGGACTCGTCGCGACGCCGATGTCCGAGCGGGCGCAGGCCAACGACGAGATCATGCGGTTCATCCGCACCAAACAACCGCTCGACGGGGGACGCATCGGCCAACCCGAGGACCTCGATGCCGCCGTGGTCTGGCTGCTGTCGGACGAGTCGCGGTTCGTCACAGGCCAGGTGATCGCCATCGATGGAGGGTGGTCCGTGAGTGAAGGCCAGATTCCCCACGAGTAACCGCGCTCGAGAATCCATGACACCGTCCCAATACCTGATCGGCATCGACCTAGGCGGCTCTTCCGTCAAATCGCTTGCCGTGGCGCCGACGGGAGAACCGCTCTTCCAGCACACGCTGGCCTTCGACGACACCGTGCCATTCGCCTTCGCCAACGCGGTGAAGAACGCCGTCGCGCAGATCGAGAACGAAGCCGGGACACGGTCCAAAATCATCGGAATCTCGGCTCCGGGACTCGCCCACCGGAGCGAACGCAGCATTGCCCACATGCCCGGCCGCCTATCCGGGCTAGAAGGCTACGACTGGAAATTTGAACTCGGGCGGGACCATCCGGTGCCGGTTTTGAACGACGCCCACGCGGCGTTGCTCGGGGAACACTGGCTGGGCGCGGCCCGCGGAGTGGACAATGTCTTCATGCTTACCCTTGGAACCGGCGTCGGCGGCGCGGCCATTGTCGATGGCCGGCTTCTTCGTGGGGCGATAGGCCGTGCGGGACACCTGGGGCACGTCTCGCTCGATGCCAGCAGTCCGCGAATCGACATTTGCGGCACCCCGGGAAGCCTCGAGGATCTAGTGGCGACCTGCACGATCTCTGAAAGGTCCGGCGGCCAGTTCGAAACCATCCAGGCACTCGTGGCGGCAGTTGAGAAAAACGACGCCAGTGCGCTTGCCATCTGGGAGGAATCCATCCGTTCTTTGGCCGTCGGAATCGCCTCCCTGATTAACGTGCTGGACCCGGAGGCGGTAGTGATCGGAGGCGGCGTGTCCCGGGCGGGAGCGACTCTGTTCGAACCCCTGCAGCGACACCTCGCACGCTATGAATGGAGACCAGGAGGTCATTCCGTCAGGATCGTTCCGGCACAACTCGGAAGCATGGCGGGGGCTTACGGTGCGGCGTTCAACGCTTCGGCGAACTTGGACCGGCTGAGGCAGGTTCAATTTTCCTGAGTTTCAGTTCGCGGAACTGGATCAAGGCACCTGGTCGCGGTCCGGTGAAAAGTTCAAGGGCGATGGAGCCGCTCTTCAGCGATTTGCTGGAGTTTTTGTCGGTCACCGAAAGCATCTCATGGCCGTTCAGCCGATGCTCCATGCGGCCGCCATTGGCGACCACCGAGAAGTCGTTCCATTCCTCGCGCTTGAAGGAAAGACGCCCCGCAAGAACCTCGGCTCCCACCGCGTTTGTATCGACGATATCCGACTGAGCTGCATCCGCCGTGATTTCAAGACCACTCCCTTGGAGCATGTAGAAGTTGCGCCTGCCTCCTGCCTGGTAAAGCGCGCCAACCTTGTTCGTATCGAGCGCGATCTCGAACTGGTAGCTACGAAAGACAACGCCGCTGTTGTTGGTCGCTCCGCGATAGACCAGCCCGGAGTTGGCGGTGTAGTTGTTGCGCAGCACCCGGAAACGGAATTGGCCGCGCAGCTCAAAATCTCCGACCGGAGCGTCATTCAGGATCAAGTAGAGGTTCGTCGACTTGGGCGCGTCCTGGGGCACGAAGCCAGTGATGTAGCCGTCGCGCACGGACCAGTAGTTGGTAGGACCGCGCCAGCCGTTGAGCGTCTTGCCATCGAAGATGGACTTGAAGGCAGCCTCCGTCTCAAGTGCCGCCGTAGTCGCCGCAAGCGCTTGCTTGTCCTGCACCACCTTCTGTTCGCGATCCGCCTGTTGCGCCGCCTTGCGGGAGATTTCCTGCATAAGCCTGTCCGCTTCATCAGCGGCCTGTCGCCGCGCCACGGCCGACTTTTCCTCCGAGTCCATCGCCGGCGCCGGAGGCGTCTCGGCGGACCGGCGGATCTCGTCCAGCGTGTTCTGGATGGAATCGCTGGTCCGATTGGCCGACCGATCGGATGCCGCCGCCCGCTGCTGGGCGGATAGCCGGGCCTCCAACTCCAACTGCTTGAGACGAACGGGGTCCATCTCCTTCTGCCTTTGGCCTTCCTGCTGTTTGGGAAGCAACAGCAGGATCATGGCGACTCCCACCGCCAGAACGGAAACCAGCAATGTGGTCATCATCAGCGTCGATTGGCGTCCGCTGGCGACCACCACGGTAGGCGGGGCCGACGGTTGATTCGACCGGCCCGACTGACGGTCATCGGACGCGGCCGACGGCAGTTTTGCATCCGCCATCGCCGGATCATACTCGGCGATCAGGAAAGGTTTGCCCTTGGCCGGCCCGGGAATCTTTGCGACCGACATTAGGCCCTTGAGTGCATCTCCCACCGTGGCGGGACGGCGACCCGGATCTTTCTCCAGGCAGCGCCCGACGGCCACGGCAAGCCCTGCGGCCAGATCCGGCACGACGGCCGCGGGTGACGGCGCCTGGTTGTAACGAATCTGCTGGATCAGATTCTCTCCGCCGAACGGTGCACGGCCGGTGAATCCGTAATAGAGAAGGCATCCAAAGCCGTATAAATCGTCGGCAGGATCAGCGACTGCACCGTCCACCACCTGCGGACTCCAGAACGCGACGTCGGCTGGAGACGCTCGGCGGAATTCGCGCAGGTCGGAATCCAGGAGGCTGCCGAATCCGAATTCCGGAATGATCACACTGCCGTCGTCGCAGACCCAGACGCGGTCCGGCGTCAAACGCCCATCGGCCAGCCCGTGTTCCCCGGCGAACTCCAGGAGCTTGGCGATCGATTCGGCCACAGGCTGCAGGGCCTGCCAGTCGAGCCGCCCAGTCTCGGCCACCCACTCGGAAAACAGCCGGCCGCAGGGCAGTTCCACGACGATTCCGCCGCAGGCGATGGCATCGGCAAACTCGTCGGGCACGCGACCAAATCCCTCGTGTCGCCAAGCCGAAAGGCGGCTCTGGGCGGCGCCCAGATCGCCGACGAGCGCGGAGTCGGACAGTTGAACCGGCGACAATTGGCGCACCCAGGCCATGCCTCCGGTCTTCTTGTCCTCGGCCAGCCACGAGCGGGCCGCACTTCCCAAAGGCCGCAGCGGGGAAAACCGCTCCGGTGCCGTCGGGAGGATTACATGGGAGGTCGTATTGGGTTCCATGGCTTCACTTGGTAACTTCGGTGATCTCGATGCCGCAGACCTTGTTGTGGCTGCCGTTCGGATTGTCGGTCAATGTCAGCCGGCCGTCGTTCACGTCAACCAGGACGGTCCCGTCGGCCCAACGGTTCGCGTCCTCGGGTATCACGTCAAACACCTTGGTGTCCTCCACGTTGACAGAATAGATGCTGTCCTTGGCGACCAGGTCGCCCGCGATGACACGGACAGAGTATCGCCCGTTCGGGACGGCGATTTCCCAGACGGCCTTGGTCTTGATTTTGTCGTGATCAACGTAGCTGAAGGTTTCATGCACGCGGGTCGGCGCCCGTCTTGAGGCCGCGAGCTTCCTCTGCGGGGCCGTGTTGTTGGTGGTCACACGATCGCGGACATGGGCGGTCATGTCCTGGTTCCACCCGTAGCTCAATCCACTTTCCTTCACTGCAAACTTCGTTCCGTTTTCCGGAAGATACCCATCGGCGGGCATTGATCCCTTCGGCAGGAACTGCACCTTCGCCCTGAACAGACCCCGGGTAAGGATCAGCTGTGGCTCATAGCCGGCGGATTCCTTTGAGCGCACCTGGATCCGGTTGATCGACTCGCTAGCGTAGACGAGCGCGAAGTTGACCCACTGACGCTTGTTCGAAATCTCCTTCTGAACGAACTCCGTCACGTCGACTTCATACCAGGATGGCGATCCACCTGTGATTTCGACACGCCCGAGGGGTGTCGAATGCGGAATGCTTTCCCACCAAGTCAGAGACTTCTCGATCCAATTGGTGGAATACGCGGAACGCACCTGCAGCACCGCCACGCCAGTTTTTTCCAAGCTGGCGTAGAACCGAAGCCTGGCGCTCGCGGGCGCGCCACTAAAAGGGGTCACGTCGAAGGCGATGTAGCCTTCGGACGCTCCGTCCCTCGAGGAGCTGCGAATGTCGATCGTGGGTTCGGACCCGTAGTTCTTGCGGCTGTCGCGGCTCAGGCTGCGGACATAGGTGTCCGCGATCGGCAACAACGTCGTCCCAAGCCCAGCCGCGCTCGCTCCAAATTCCCCGACAACCCAAGCAACGAAGCACAGCGACAAACAAAGCCTTGCCGAAAGACGGTTTCGGCCGATTTCAGGACACTTTGGCGTCTTCATCTGCGAGGTAGTTAATCAGAACCATCAGCCACTAAAAGCAAAACCCTGCGGGCTGCCCGCCCATGACCCGCGATCCGATCGGAGCACAACGAACACTTGGCCAGGCTTGACGGCGTCGGTGGTGCGCGCACGACGCGGGACATCTATCAGGGTCCTTGGAGGAGATCGTCCGGTGCATTCATACTGCGGAACAGTGCCTCAAGGTCCCGCGGAACCGGCCAGCCATCCGCCAACCCGATGCGTAGCGCCTCCGCGCTGAATCCCTGGAGCGACCGGTCGGATCCGGCGAGGTGTATCGCCGCCAGTGAGGACAAGGACGCCGGAAAGAACGCGGCCAAGGGCTCGAATCGACCTCGGACAACGGGGACGACGCCGCGGCAGGGGAGTCCATCGCATTTCTTCAGCAGTTCAAGCAGGAGTTCCGCCGTGACCAGGGGCATGTCCACCGCCAGCACCACGATGGTTTCGTGGGACGCCTCTTTCAACGCGTTGGCCAAGCCCGAGAGCGGTCCGAGATCGTCGACGTCGTCCGGAACGAAGCGGAACCCGTCGCCCGCAAATCCCTGGTCACGTCGGCCGCAGACCAGCAGTTCAGAAGCTCCGACCGATCTGAGTTTGGCGAGCTGCAGTTCCCAAAGCGGACGGCCCTGCCAATCGAGGAACGCCTTGTCGCGGCCCATGCGGCTGGAACGGCCGCCGGCGATCAGTGCTCCGGTGAACGCGGACGCGGTCACTTGGCGGCGGCGGCGAAGACTTTCTTGAGGAGGTCCGAGGTGCGGGCGGCAGGGTTTTCGCGGATGCGTTTTTCCTCTTCGGCGACCATGGAGAACAAGCCGTCGAGGGATTTTCGGGTCACGTAGTCATCGAGGTCGAGGCTCTTTGGGTCGAATTGTTTTCCGCCAAAAGAGCCGAGGCTGGAGATCAATTTGCCCGTGTCTCCCGAGAGGCCGGCGCCGTCCAACACCTTCTTGTAGGCGGACGAAACTCCGGCCGTGTCGGTCGCCTTCTTCACGATCGGGAGGAAACGCGTGTAGAGATTGGTCTCGGTGGTCCGACGGAAGTAGGTCGTCGCGGCGTTGTTCGTGCCGGACAGGATGCTCTTGGCGTCGACAATGGACATCTGCTTCACCGCGTCTCCGAAGACGACGGCAGCTTCCGGGACAGCCTTCTCCGCGGCGGTGTTCATGACGCGGACAAAGTCGTCGACCAATGCGTCCTGCTTCAGCGCGCGCGCGGTCTTCTCGACCTTCTGCATCGCGGCGGGCACGGGAATGCGGACGGCGCCATTGTTGAGGAATCCGCCGTCCTTTCCGAGTCGTCCCACCGCGGACGACAGTCCCTTGGCCAACGCCTCCTTGAGGCCGCCCACCATCTGGTCCTGGGGCAACCCACCAAGCGCGCCTGAAACCAGGTTGGTCTTCCCACCAAGGCCGAGCTGGTCGAGCAGTCCGGCGGCGGTGGACTCGCGAAGTGTGACGAGGAAAGCGGCAACCAGTATGAGTGTTTTCATCGAAAGAGACTTACCGACACACCATGCACCGGGTCGGCGCATCGGCAACGGCTATTCCCGGTTCCGCCGACGGCCGCGGGCTACTTCTTGTCCGATGCGATGTCGGACAAAATGATCGTGTCCTTGGAGAAGGATTCGCATCTGCAGGCGAGGATCACCGTCTGGCCCACCTCGGCCAACCGCGCCTTTCCGCCGGAGGTGCGGCCTTCGATGGAAGCACGGTCGTCGACCAGCACCGTCACATCGAATCGGGCGGGCGGCGTGGTTTTGACCTTGGCCTTCAGGACCGTGCCCGGTTGGCGGAAGATGACGTCGTAGTTCCGGCTGGTCATCGACTTGTCGAGCTCGGCAACGACTCCCTGGAGCAGGAACGACTTCTTCTTGTAACGGGCCTCGGCGGCCACGGGATCATTCTGGAAGTGGTGGATGAGATCGACGGCCGAAACCACCGTCTCGGGAGTGAGTGCCGGAAGCGTGGCCATGCCGGGCGTAGGTGGAGCCTTGCTCGCTGCTTCGACCGCCGCCGGATGGATCCATTCGCCCCGTGACGGACGCTTCTCCACGACGGCCGCAGACTGGGCCCGGGCTTCCTGCAGTTGTAGTTTCGTGGCGGCCAACTCGGCCTCGAGCGCGGGAGCCACGGCGACGGTTGACGACGCCGGTCTGGAACCTTCTTTCAGCGTCTTGATCTCGGCCTTGAGCGAAGCGATCTCGTTGGTGAGCCGCTGAAACTCCTTCGCATTGAGCTCAAGTTTCTCCCACTGCGACCGGGGAATGCTGACCATGTCTTCCGCATCGGCCGCGGACACCTGGTTGGTTGTGACGGCCACCAGCGAAGCGAGGGCCAGAACAGCGGCGAATGGGCGCATGATGGGAGGGGTTGCGTTCGCTTAGACCGCCGGCGGGGGGTTCGCGATGGCTTCGCGTTTGGCGGCGATGGCCTCGAGGATCTTCTGGGCGAGATCGGGTTTGTCGACGAGGGCCTGGCGGGCGGCTTCCTTGCCCTGGCCGATGAGCTCGCCGTTGAACTGGATCCAGGCGCCCTTCTTGTCGACGACACCGAGGGTCAGGCCGACGTCGATGATGCTGCCTTCCTTGTTCACGCCGTGGTTGTAGATGATCTCGAACTCGGCTTCGGCGAAGGGCGGCGCGACCTTGTTCTTCACGATCTTCACCTTGGTGATGTTGCCTACGACCGTGCCGGCGGCGTCCTTGATCTGGTCTCGGCGGCGGATGTCGATGCGGACCGACGCGTAGAACTTGAGGGCCTTGCCTCCGGGCGTGGTCTCGGGGCTGCCAAACATGACTCCGACCTTTTCGCGGAGCTGGTTGGTGAAGAGACAGGTAGTCTTGGACTTGCTGAGAAGGGCGGTGAGTTTCCGCAGCGCCTGCGACATGAGGCGGGCCTGCATGCCCATGGTGGCCATTCCCATCTCGCCCTCTAGTTCGGCCTTTGGCACGAGCGCGGCGACGGAGTCGATCACGATGACGTCAAGCGCGCCCGAGCGGGCCAGGGTTTCGCAGATGGTCAGGGCTTCCTCGCCGCTGTCGGGCTGGGAGACGAGGAGGTTGTCGAGATCTACCCCAAGTTTCTTGGCGTAGCTGGGGTCGAGCGCGTGCTCCGCGTCGATGAAGGCCGCCGCGCCGCCGGCTTTCTGGGCGTTGGCGATGATGTGGAGCATCAAGGTCGTCTTGCCGGACGACTCGGGGCCGTAAATCTCGACGATGCGCCCACGGGGCACGCCACCGACGCCGAGGGCGATGTCCACTGCGAGCGCGCCAGTGGGGATGACTTCTATCTTGTTCCTCAACGACGCCGCACCGAGCCGCATGATCGCGCCGTCACCGAAGGCCTTGGTGATGGAGCTGATGGCGGCTTCGAGGTCGCGCTGCTTCTGCGGGGTGAGCTGGGATGGTTCGACGGCGACAGCCTTCTCGGCGGCTTTTTCGACGTTCTTTTCGGAAGATTTTGCAGGCATGGAAATGGGTCTGATTGAACTGCGATTAAGGTGGGGTCAGGTAAAGGTGGTTGAAGCGTGGCGTCAATCTGAGTTGCGCGTGAATTGTCGTGTCGCCGAAGGAGGCCGGCGGGCGGGCGGGCAAATCTCTCGCCTCCGCTGCGGCGGCCACTCCACACTTGCGGATCCTTCAGGCCGAAGCAGCCGGCTCCGATGCAGAAACAGGTGCGAAACGACGGCAACCACTTCGAGTGGATCGACATTCTCCGTGGGCTGGCTGCCCTTGGCGTCGTGCTGTTTCATGCCCGTGTCGATCTGTGGGTTGGTTGGAACGAAATCCGGATGCATCCGGACCAGTTCTCGTCCTTCGACAGGATGGCGGCGTGGCTTTCGGCACCGCTGCCGTTTCTTGGTTCGGGGGTCATGCTGTTCTTTTTGTTGAGCGGGTTTTGCATCCACTATCCGACGGCGTTGGCGAAAGGGATCGAGCTGAAGTCCTACGCACCCCGACGGGTGCTGCGGATTCTGCCGCCGTATCTGGCCGCGGTGGGTTTAAGCCTGCTGGTGGAATGGATCTGCCGGAGCCGGTTCGGGGCCGGGTCGAGCGATGTGCAAACGGTCTGGAAGACGATCTTCATGGCGCAGAACTATCCACCTTCGCCAGGACAACTGCTGTCCAACCCATCTCTTTGGTCGCTCCCCGTGGAAATGGAGCTCTACCTCGTCTATCCGCTCATCTTCTGGCTTGGCCAACGGATGGGCGGGAAGCTGGTCCTCAGTGGAGTCGCCGTTGTTTCAGCCGTCGCGCTTGGGTTGGTTTTGTCAGGGTATTCCTGGTTGGAGGGGAACTTCGCCAAATACTGGATTATCTGGTGCTCCGGGGCGTTGCTCGCGCATTTCATCAAACAGAAGAACCTCCCGCCGTGGCGCGGTTGGTATTGGTTGCCGATGCTTGGGGCCTTTCTGGTTGCCGCAGTCATGGTGCTGAAAGGTTGGCCCCATGTGATCGGGCATTTCTTCTGGGCCACGGGTTACTTCTTCCTGATCTGGTTGTGCCTGTCGTCACCGGCCCCTGGAACACTGATGCCGGCCGGATTGCTCAAGCCCATGCTGTGGCTGGGGCAGATCTCGTATTCCCTCTACCTCGTGCACTTCCCGCTGTTCCGGCTGTTGGGAACGGTCTGGGTCGACTGGAACGGAGCCAAGCCCTCGAACTTGTTCATCTGCCTCGCGGCTTCGGTCTTGGCTGTGCTGGTGGGAGCAATCTTTCATTGGGCGATCGAAAAACCCTCCCACGGACTGGCGAGGAATTTTGGCAAGAGGGCCAAGGCGTAACCCGACGGCATGCCGAACCCGCAACGCGTCTTTGGCCGGTCGAAAGTTGGTTTCCGAAAACAGGATCCGGGGTTGCCTCGTATTCACTCCATGCCGATAAACCCTCTCGTGATTCACGACCCCAGCGCGGCGAGGGATACCTTTCGCCGGATCGCCGCCAACATCGCAACCGTCGTCAGCGGCCAGTCGGACACGATCCGCCGGCTGCTTGTCGCCCTCGGAAGCGGCGGACATGTGCTGCTCGAAGACTATCCCGGCACCGGCAAAACCACGCTCGCCAAGGCGCTCGCGCGCTCGATCGACGCCGAGTTCAAGCGCCTCCAATTCACCCCGGATCTTCTTCCGTCGGACATCCTCGGAGTCTCGATCTACAACCAGCGGGAGCAGCAGTTCCAATTTCACGAGGGCCCCGTCTTCACGAACATCCTGTTGGCCGACGAGATCAACCGCGCCTCGCCCCGCACGCAGTCCGCGCTGCTGGAGGCGATGGGCGAAGGACAGGTGACGGTCGAGGGCGAGCGCCGCGCTTTGCCCGACCTGTTCTTCGTCATCGCGACGCAGAACCCCGTGGAGTTCCGAGGCACATATCCGCTGCCGGAGGCGCAGATGGACCGGTTCGGCATGGAGTTCACGCTGGGCTACGTCACGGAGAACGAAGAGGTGTCGATCCTCTCGGCCCGGCAGACGGTGAACCCTCTCGATTCCCTGAAGCCTTGTTCGACGCTGCAGGAGATCGTCGCACTGCGCGCCGCCGCCGCGGACGTCCGCGTCAGCGAGGAGTTGAAGCACTACATCGTGGCGCTGGTCGCGGGCACCCGGACCTTTGCCGGAGTCAATCTCGGCGCAAGTCCCCGTGCGTCGTTGGCGCTGATGAAGGCCGCGCAGGCGGCGGCGCTCCATGACGGCCTGGCGTTCGTCACCCCGGATTTGATCCGCGAACTCGCCCCGACCGTCATCGCCCACCGGTTGGCCCTCGATCCGCAGATGAAGTTCTCCGGACTAACCGGCGTTTCCGTGGTCAACGACCTCCTCAAGAAAGTGCCCGTTCCCAAGTAGGCCACGCCCCATGGGTGTCGAGACCATCAAGCGCCTGATGTTCCGCAGCTACCGGACGACTCCGGAGATGCCGGAACGTTTCCGGCGGCGCTTCACCCTGCCGGGCATCTTTGTTTGGTCCGCCATGCTCTTCGCCCTCACGCTCGGCGCGGACACGACGCGGACGATGGGCTACCAGGTCTTCACCGTGCTCGGCGTGATCATGCTGATCAGCCTGTGCTCCGTGTTGCGCTTCAAGCCCCGCCTGCGCCTGCGGCGGCTGATGCCGCGGTTCGGCACGGTCGCGCAACCGTTGCGCTATTCGATCCGGTTCCAGAACGACGGGAAGTTCTCCGAGAAGAACCTCATACTGATCGAGCGTCAGCGCGATCCCCGGCCCTCGTTCACCGAGTTCACGCACGCCCGGGAACCGGGCGAGGAGAAACGGAATGCCTGGGACCGCTTCGTCGGCTTCCATCGGTTCCGCTGGCTGATGGAGCGCAAACGCAGCGCGAAGATCCGCGAGATGCCGCTGCCCGACCTTCCACCCGGTCGCGAGACCGATGTCACGGTTGAGATCCAACCGCTTCGTCGCGGCCGGCTAAATCTTGTCACGTCCGTTCTCGCGCGGCCCGATCCTTTCGGCCTCGTCAAGGCCCTGCACCGCGTGCCTCTCGCCGACTCGGTGCTGATCCTGCCGAACCGCTACGCGCTGCCGCCGATCGATCTGCCCGGGCAGATGAAGTATCAGCAGGGTGGCGTGAACCAGGCGTCTTCCGTCGGCGAATCGGAGGAGTTCATCTCGCTGCGCGACTATCGTCCTGGTGATCCGTTGAGGAACATCCATTGGCGCAGCTTCGCCCGCACCGGCAGGCCGATCGTGCGCGAGTTCCAGGACGAGTTCTTCGTCCGCACGGCGCTTGTCCTGGATACGTTCGGGACGGACCTCGACGTGTTTGAAGAAGCCGTCTCCGTGGCCGCTTCGTTCGCGGTCGCGCTGGACACGCAGGAGGCGTTGCTCGACCTGCTATTCGTCGGAACCGACGCCTACTGCTTCACCGTCGGCCGCGGCGTCGGCCAGACGGAGCGTGTGCTTGAAGTATTGGCGGAGGTCCAGGTCAGTCCGGAGAAACCATTTTCCGACCTCACCAAGCTGGTGCTTGGGCACGGCACGCAGGTGAGTGGATGCGTCTGCATCCTTCTGTCGTGGGACGAACCGAGGCGCGAATTCGTCGGCAAACTTCTCAGCATGCAGGTTCCGACCATCGTCCTCGTTCTGGTGCCGAAAGGCGCCGACACCAAGCTCGAGCTCGGTCCGATGCGCGGCCACCCGGAACGCTTCAAGGTCATTCCCATCGACCGGATCCAAGAGGTCCTCGCCACGCTGGGCCAGCGTTGATCTTCTCCAATTGGCGCTAAGCCAAAAGAAAAGGCGCCGCGTTGCCGCGGCGCCCTGGGATTGATCCGAATTGAAGGATTACTTCACGACCGACGCGTGGAACTCGGTCCAGTCGTCGATGTTGTTCAAGTCGACCGCGCCCGGATTGACCGAGCCGTCGTCGGCGAGGCCGGAGGCCTTGAGAATGCCCTGGCGCACGTCGTCCTTGTGGATGTAGCCCATCACGGCGGCGTTGCTCTTGTAGATGGTCGCCTTGTCGAGCTTCACGCCGGGATACGCCTTCACCCAGGCCTCGAACTGCGAGTAGGTCGGTTTCTTAGAGTGGATGAACTCGCGGGCCTTGTCGGCATCGATGCCGAGGGCCGCGAGGACCATCTGGTCGTAGCCGGGGCCGATGTCCTTGTAGCCGTCGGCCAAACGACCGAGTCCGCCGAGGAGGGCCTTCTGCCAGACGCGCGGGAGATGAATGACGCCGAGAGGACCGGCGGTTCCGGAGCTGATGAGGGGAACGATTTTTTCCATGTTGATTCCTTTTGTTGAAAACCGGGTTCGCGCTAACAGTTGCGGCCCAGCGTGCGGTTTGTCTAACGGGAAAAATGCCATCGCCGAAAACAGCGGCCGAGTTGAAGGAGACGAGCGTGGTGGGTCCGGACACCCGCGAGTGGATTGTCCGCTCCCATGACTGCGCGGCGCTCGGACTCCACCACATAGCGCACGTCGGAGTGGCGGATGCCGCGGCCCCCTACCGGATGGTTCGGACCAATCTCCGTGGGACCTACCTTCTCGCGTGTTTCGGCGGCGAGGGACGGATCCTCCTCGACGGGCGTTGGCAGGTTTGCCGCGCGGGCATGGCCTGCCTCGCCCCGACGCACGTCCCTCATGCGTTCCATGCCGTCCCTGGGAAGCGCTGGAACTTTGCGTGGGTCCGCTACGAACAGCCACCGGACCAGAAGCCGGTGATCAACTCCGCGTCGCCGGTGATGACGCGGTTCGACGGACAGGCTTTGGCTTCGGCGGTCACCGGGCTCTGGCATGAAGTCGGAGCGGGAAGCGATCCCGCGGCGTTGCACCATTGGGTCGAACTCGTGCACGGCTACGTCCAACGCTTCGCCCAACCGTGGACGGTCGAGGACAGGTTGTGGAAACTGTGGGACAAGGTCGCCGCAAAGTTGGAGGACGGTTGGACGTTGGACCGCCTGGCAAAGGAAGCGCATTGCTCCTCCGAACACCTGCGCCGCCTTTGCCGCCGTTCGATGGGCCGGAGTCCCATGCAGCAGATCACTTATCTCCGGATGCAACGCGCGGCCGGGATGCTCACGAGCACGAACGACAAGATCGAGTCCATCGCCCACGCCGTCGGCTACCAGAACCCTTTTGTATTCTCGACCACGTTCAAGAAATGGATCGGCTGGCGCCCAAGCGAATACCGGATCCATTCCGGCGTGCGGCTAAAGGGTTGATCCGCGCTGCCTGGCGGTAACAGGGAAAGCGGGGAATCGGCTCGCCTCCTGTGGCCCGGCCGAATAGTTGTCATCCTCATCATGGAATCAGACGCGACGGAACAGTTCCCGGACGAAGCGTTTCACGAACAGCCGGCCACCAGCTACTGGGCGGCCGACTCGATCCAAGGCTCGATCGAGCCGAAGCGGCTTTCGTTCTTCTACCAACTCGGACTGTTGCTCGTCGCGGGGGCGATGCTTGTCCTGCCGCTCGTCTACGTCTCGCTCATCGCGGCGGCCGCGTGGGGTGTCTACTGGTTCGCGATCCATGCCTATGCGCCGATCATGGCCTGGCCGCTAGGCTGGCGGCTCGTGTTGATCAAGGTTTTCTGCTACCTCGCGCCGCTGTTCGCGGGCGGAATCCTGGTCCTCTTCATGGTCAAGCCGTTGTTCGCGCCGCGTGGTCGGCGGAACCAGCCCCTCGCCTTGAACCCGGCGGTTGAACCGCAGCTCTACGCGTTCATCCACCGCATCTGCCTGGCGGTGGGAAGCCCGGCCCCGGCGCGCATCGACCTCACGACGGATCTGAACGCCTCCGCCGGTTTCAAGGACGCCCGGAGCCTGTTCACCAACGAGCTGGTGCTGACCATAGGGCTTCCGTTGGTGGTCGGTTTCTCGGCCCGCGAGCTGGCCGGGGTGATAGCCCATGAGTTCGGGCACTTCCGGCAGGGCGTGGCCATGCGGATGAGCTGGTTGATCGACGCCATAAACATGTGGTTCGCCAGGGTGGTCCACGAACGCGACGGCTGGGATGAGAAGCTGGAGGACCTGTCCTCCGAGGCCGAAAGCGGCTACGTGACTTTCGCAGTGCTCCTTGCCCAGTTGTCGGTCGCGATTTCCCGCCTGATCCTACGCTTGCTCATGCTGACGGGAGCCGCCATAAGCGCTTTCCTCTCGCGGCAAATGGAGTTCGACGCCGACCAGTGCCAAATCCAGCTGGCCGGCAGCGAGTCCTTCGAGTCGGCCTTCCGGAAGCTGGGTTCCCTAGGAGCCGCCTGGGGCATCGTCGGGAGATCGGTTGCAGAGACGTGGCGCAAGGAGCATGGCCTGCCTGACAGCCTACCCCGGCTGCTTGACCGGGTGAACGGATCCGTCCCCGAAGAAAAGCGGCGAGAGATCGAAGATTCCATCGGCCTTGGCACCGCCGGATTCTTCGACACCCATCCCTCCACGGGGGAACGCGTGCGGCAGGCCCGCCAGATGGAGGCCGGGGGAATTTGCCAACTCGACGTGCCGGCGCGTGAGCTTTTCGGCGACTTCGAGACCACCGCCCGCATCGTCACCATGGAATACTACAGGGACGAACTGAAGATCCCGCTTTCCGAGGTGAAGATGCTCAAGGTTCTCTCACAGGAGGAATCCGAGGCCACGAAAGCGGAGCAAGCCGCCGATGAAGCTGCCGCCGCCGCCGCCGAGGCCGAGGCGAAGGACAAGCTCTTCCCGGCCGGCCGGCCTCGGCTCACCCTCGCCAAATCCGGGCCTGCCCCCCAAAAGGGCGAGCCGCCCTCCGCATCGCCGCCGTCCTGACCGGAAAGTTTCCGTTCAATGCCCCGCCGCTTCCCGCCGATAGAGAAGCGTCGGCAACGGATTGCCGGCACGCATCTATGAAAGGATTCACGTCAATTCTGGCAGGCCTCGTCCTGTCCGGCGTCATCAGCGCCGGCGCAGCGGATTCCAAGGACGACTCGGCGAAACTCATCAAGCTCCTACAGACGAGCACCGTCTCGCTGCTCAAGGAGGGCAACGCCCGCTTCGCTGCCGGCAAACCCCAGGCTCCCAACGCCGAACCGGCGCGGCGCATGGAGCTCGCGGCCAACGGCCAAGAACCGTTGGCGACGATCCTGGCCTGCTCCGATTCACGCGATCCGGTCGAACTCATGTTCGACCGCGGTGTCGGCGACCTCTTCGTAGTTCGGGTTGCCGGAAACGTCGCCGGAGTCAGCGAAACGGCGACGATCGAATACGGAGTCACCCATCTGGGCACGCCGGTCCTCGTCGTCATGGGCCACACCAAGTGCGGCGCCGTCACCGCCGTGGTGAAAGGCGCGGAACTCCACGGCCATCTCGTCGCGCTCGCCAAGCTCATCGAGCCCGCCGCGAAGAAGGCGAAGGCCGCCGGCGTTTCCAGCGAGGACGCGGTGCCCGTTGCCATCCAGTTGAACGTCTGGTTGCAGATCGAATCCCTGCTGACGCGCAGTTCCCTGATCCGGAATCACGCCGCCGCCGGCAAGGTGGAGGTCATGGGAGCCGTCTACGACATCGCCTCCGGCAAGGTCGTCTGGCTCGGGAAACATCCGGACATGGATCGTCTCCTGGCGCTCCCCGTCAGCCCGGACGAGGAGGTCCACACCCCCGGTCTCACCGACGCCAATTCCCCTGACGGCAGCCACGAACCCGCCGGTGCAGCCGTGGCCTTGGCGGGCCGCGGTCCCTCGCAAGGAACCGCTCCGGCGAAGCACGCCGATCCCGCGCCCTCCAAAACGGCCGGTCCGTTGGCGTCCGCCAAGTCCGGCCAGGCCGGCCACGGGACCACCGCCCAGGCTCCTACGACAGCGAAAGCCCCGGGCAAAAATCCCTTCGGGCCGCCGCCACCCGCCGAGCCGCATGACGCCCATGCCGCTGCGGAGCCCGCCAAGGCCCACTGATCGCGCGAACAGAAACGACGGACGCCGGATTGCCACGGGCAAGGGCGTAGCCTAGGACTTCGTGATGCGTCGTTTGTTCGCGTGGATTTTATGGTTCGGAATCACCGCTCTTCTTGCCGGGGCTTCGGTCCACGGCGCCGATCTGACGGAGGCTATGCGGCTCTACTCCACGCGGCAGTTGGCCGAGAGCCGGAAGGCGCTTGAGGGTTTGACCAATACGGTCGCCGTATCCGCCGAAGCCCATTACTGGCTTGGACGCATCGCGCTGGAGCAACAGCGTGCGCCCGAAGGCGTGACGGCGCTCGAACAGGCCGTGGCGTTGGCCCCGACGAACAGCTTGTTCCGCGAATGGCTCGGCCGCGGATACGGAACGCTTGCGGTCGAGGCCAACATCTTCAAGCGACCCGGCTACGCGAAGAAAACCCTCGCCTCATTCCTCAAGGCCGTGGAGCTCGACGGCTCCAACGTGCCCGCGCGGGAGATGCTCATCGCCTACTACAGCGGCGCCCCAGGATTCATGGGGGGCAGCGCCACGAAAGCCATGGAACAGGTCGAGGCCATCAAGAAGCTGGATCCTGTCGCAGGCGCCGCCGTCCACGCCCGCCAATACGCCCAGGACGGCGACCGGATCCAAGCGGAGAAAATTCTTCGAAAGGCGGTCGAGACCCATCCCGCGAACCCCGTCGCCCGGGTGCATTTGGGAACCTGGTTTTTGAACGAAGGGAAGCTTCCCGAAGCTTGGAAAGAGCTCCGCGAAGCGCGGGTGCTCAGTCCGACGAACGGGCCAGCGCAGTTCTACTTAGCCCGGACGGCGCTGCGGATGGGCGAGCACTTCCGAGAGGGAGAGGAGGCCCTTCGTGAATACCTCAAGGTCCAGCCCTCCTACGGCAACCCGACGCCGGCCACCGCGCACTACCTCCTCGGACTGCTGCTCGAGAAGCTCAAGCGGCCGGAGGATGCCCAGGCGGAGTTCGTCCGCGCTTCATCCCTCGAACCCGGCAACCGGCTCTACACGTCGCGCATGAAGGGAAAGTGAGGACGGACGTTCCCGGAAAAGGAAAACCCCGCCGGGATGACCGGCGAGGTTTTCGAAAATCGGCGCGCCTTACTTCTTCTTGGCAGCCTTGGAGTCGGCTTTCTTGCGTTTCACGTAGGCTTCACGGCGGCGGCGCTTCTGGACCTTGTTCGATTGCTTCATAGATGACTTTACAAACGGAAATAGATTCGTTGTGTTCGCGACTATGCTAATGCGTGCAGGGCGGTTCAACTTCTATTTCCTTCTGGCCTGCTTCATTGCCGCGGTCTCCGGGTGCAAGACCACGGAGGAGAAACGCGAGGCCAGCGAGGTGACCCTGATCCGCTTCCACCGCGAGGCGCGGGCCGACGGTTCGCCATCCACGGTCAAGGTCCCTTTTCGGACGGGCTTCGTCGCCACCGCCGATGCGTCGCCCATCCTCGACGAGCGCAACATCGAGGGCGCGGAGATCGTCGACACCAACGGGGAATTCACCATCCAGATCCATTTCGGTCGCCACGGCCAGATGCTCCTCGACCAGATCAGCACCGAATCACGGACCCGCCGGCTCCTGATCTTCTGCCAGTGGGACGAAGGGCGGTGGATCGCCGCGCCCGTCCTCAATACCCGCATCCAGTCCGGCTATCTGACCTTCACCCCCGACGCTACGCGTGAGGAGACGATCCGGATTGTCCGCGGGTTGAACAATCTGGTGAAAAAGTTGAAGGCGAAGGACGGCACATGGTGAGAGGCGCAGCGAGGCGGATTCTCTTCAACTTCCTCATCGGGTTCGTCGGCGTCCTCGCCTCCCATGCCCAGCCGTTTTCGCTGCCAACGGCGAACCGCGCGGTGCTGGATCCGGTTGACGGCACGAAGGCTTTCGCACCCACGCCCGGCCGCGATTGGCACAGCGGCACGTTTGGCTGCGTGCGAAGCGAGGGGCATCAGTTCCACGAAGGCATCGACATCCTCTCCGTCGCCCGCGACCGCAAGGGAGAGCCGGCCGATCCCGTCATGGCCGCAGCCGATGGCACGGTGGCCTACGTCAACCGCAAGTCCGGCCTGTCGAACTACGGCAACTATCTGGTCATCGAGCATGTGATCGAAGGCCTGCCGGTCTACACTCTCTACGCGCACTTGAAAGAGGTCGGGGCAGGCATTTCGCCAGGGTCCAAGGTGAAGACGGGCGAACAGGTCGCTGTCCTCGGACGCACCAGCAACACCCGGCAGGCCATCACCAGAGATCGGGCCCACGTCCACTTCGAACTGAACCTATTCCTCTCGGATCGTTTCGACGCCTGGCACACGAAATTCATGGCCGGCACCCGCAACGATCATGGGATGTGGAACGGACAGAACATGGCCGGTGTCGATCCGTGGCAGCTCTTTCTCGCGCAGGGCAAGGAGGGGGCCAGGTTCAGCCTGCGCCACTTCATCCAGTCGCAGCCAGAACTTTGCCGCGTCGTGGTGCGCGAGAAGGACTTCTCCTTTGCCCGGCGTTATGCCGCCTTGATAGACCGCAACGCCAAGGCCGAGAAGGAGGGCGTCGCCGGATATGAGATCGCGCTGACGTGCCACGGGGCGCCGATCCGCCTGATACCGCGTGCGGAGTCGGAACTGAAATCAAAGGCCCGCGTCAGCGTTCTGGGAGTGAACCCGCCGGTCTTCGGATCTTGCCCGTGCGGCAAGCTCGTCACCAAGAGCGGCAGTTCGTGGGCGCTCACCTCGAAAGGCGAGCGGCTCGTCGGGCTGTTGACCTTCTGAGTCGCCTGCCTTTGCCGTTGCCCGGAGCGATGGCACGCCTAGGGTTTCACGCATGAACTGTCCTGCCTGTGGGAACGTCCTGGGAAATCTGGTCGCCGGCAACGTCGCCCTCGACGTGTGCCGCTCCGGCTGCGGCGGCGTCTGGTTCGACAACTTCGAACTCCGCCGCATCGACGACACGGCTTCCGCGGCGTTGACCAGCCTTTGGCGCGACCCCGAGATGCACGTGGACCCGAGGAAGAAACGGAGCTGCCCGAAGTGCGAAGGCCAGGCCATGTTCCGCCGTTTCTTCAGCCGGCAAAAGGCCGTGGAGATCGACGAATGTCCGAACTGCGCCGGCGTCTGGCTGGATGTGGGCGAATTCGACAGCATCCAGAGCGAGCTTCACCGGGATCTATCGCCGGAGAAGACCGAGTTGAATGCGGCGCTTGCGGCTGCGATCTCCGTCGTCCGCATCCACAACGGCCGGTGACCGCCTACTCCTTCGGCTCGGATTCCCACTCGGGGTAGACCTCGGCCTTGAGCTGCCCACGACGGATGAGCTCCTGCAGGTCGCGGATGATCGTCCGGCGAGCCACGCCGAATTGGCGGGCAAGCGACGAGATGTTCGGCCGGTCCTTGCTCTCCGAAAGCTGCTGACGGATGTGGTTCTGCCGCCCCAACCGGTCGGTTGACCGGCTGAACAGCTCCAGCGCATCGACCCGTTTCGAACGCTCCAAAGCCTCGAAGCTCCGGACCACTTCTGTTTCGCCGCATTCGGCCAGGGTCGTCTTCACCACTTGCAGGAGCGCGTCCACGTCGACGGGCTTTGTCAGGCAGTAGTGCGCACGACGCGGCCCTTGGAGGGCGCCGATCTGCTGCTGCACTTCCAGTGCGCCGGAGACGACGATGATTGGGACGAACGGAAGGAGTTCCTTGAATTCCGGCAGGTAGTCCAGACCCAGATCGCCCCGGTCGAGGATGTGGTCGAGGACGATGAGATCCGGCTGGCTCTTCGGTATGTCCTCAAGGGCCTGGCTGCCGCTGGTGACACGCACGAGCTGATAGTCCTTCGAAAGGGCTTCCTCGTAGATCTCGTATTGGAGGTCGTCGTCCTCGACGATGAGGATGCGGGGAGGTGTGTGCATGGCGAACGCCTTCAGCTTTGCCCGTCGGCCCCCTGATTCAAGACCTCGCTTGCTTGGGCGGTGGAAAGCACAGGGAGGTAGAGGATGAAGGTCGTCCCCACGTTTAGCTGGCTTTCGACGTGCAGGCCGATGCCATTTTCCGCCGCGATCTGGTAGACCATCGAAAGCCCGAGTCCCGTGCCGCGGCGCTGGGACAGGTTCTTCGTGGTGAAGAACGGCTCGAAAATCCGGGGCAGCACGTCGGGCGCGATGCCGCTGCCGTGGTCGCGGATCGCGATGAAGACGAACTCGTGGGAATCCGCCGGCTTGAGGACGAGTTCCTCGGGAAGTTGGACGACTTCGCCGGTGCGGATCGCGATGCGCCCCCCGCCGTTCATGGCGTCCGCCGCGTTGAGGACGATGTTCAGCAGCATCTGCTGCACGAGCGCCTTGGCGCAGAAGGTTTCCGGCAGGCCCGGCGCCCAGTAGAAATCGATCTCGATCTCGTTCAGGAAGCGGTCTCCGAGAAGGCGGATGGTTTCCTCGACGACCTCGTTTGCGCTGCAGCGTGCGAGCGTCTTCTCCGGCGCGCGGCTGAACCCGAGCAGCGACTGCACGACGGCCGCCCCCTGGTCGACAACGGTTCGGATCCGTTCCACCCGCGTGCGGATCTTCTCGGGATCGCCGAGGTTGCGTTCGATGATCTGGGCCGAGCCCTTGACGATGGAGAGGATGTTGTTGAAGTCATGCGCCACGCCGGCCGCGAGCGTGCCGAGGGCGTTCATCTTCTGGCTGTGGAGCAGCTGCGTGTTCGCCTGCGCCAGCTGCTCGGTGCGGAGGTTCACGAGGCGTTCGACCTCGGCGTGGGAACGGAGAAGTTGGCGGTGGCGGTTCCAGGCCAGCCACGCGAGGAACGCCGCCGCCAGCGATGCGACGCCGCCGATCGTCACGACGCGGGGTTCGCGATACCACGGGAGGAACAGGTCGAACTCCATCGTGGCCGGCTTCGCGTCGAAATTGCCGTTTCGGTCGATCGCCCGGACTTCGAAGCGGTGCGTGCCGGCCGCCAGATCGCCGAAGGGCGCGGGCCCGGGAGACCTCGGCTCGCTCCACTGGCCCGAATCCATCCGATGGACGAAGAGAAGCCTGTCGGGCCGCGTGTAGTTCCACCGGTCGACGCCGCCGTATTGGATCTCCACCGTCTCGCCCGCGAAGAAGTTTTTCCCGCGCGAGGCCGGGCTGATGAAGACCACCGGCGGTTCCTGATCCGCCGCCGGGTCGTAGGAGGCAATTCCCCGCGACGTGCCGGCCCAGATCCTCCCTTCCGCGTCCTCGACGAGTTCCAGCACCGACGATCCGGGCAAGCCTTCCTCCACGCCCTGCTGCACCCATTCCAGCGTGGCGAACCGGTGCACGCCGCCGTCGGAGCCGACCCACATGCGGCCGTCCTTGGCGGCGAGGATGCAATGGATCTGCTCGAAGCCGGAGCGGACCGCCTGCCATTCAAGGCCGGAGAATTCCCAGAGATTGTCGCGGCCGCCGCACCAGATCCGTCCTTCGGATGTTTCCGCAAAGCAATAGCCGGCCTCCGGGCGCCGCGTGTTCTGCCTGTCGAAGGGTTCCCATTCACCCTCACGGAAGACGGCCACGCCCTTCGTGCCGCCGAGCCACAGATCGCCGCGGCGCGACCTCAGGGCGGCCTTGAGCATCGGGCCGACGTTCCCGGGAGGCGACGGTCCGGGGAAGGCGGAGAAACCGGAGCCGTCGAGGAGTTCGAGACGCAACGATCCCGAGGCGGAACCCGCCGCATCGACCACTTGGACGAGGGCGTGGGAATCATCGAACCGGCCGAGCAGCCGGCACTGGAGTTCGTCTGGATGCCGCAACGGCACGACCTCGCCGGAGGCCGGATTGAACACGGAGATGCCGTCGGATCCGTCGAAGAAAACCCTTCCGTCCGACGCGAGCCACGCGGAATCGGTCGGCTGGAAGGAACGCTCGGCCGCGTTCAACAACGTGCTTTGCCAACCGCTGCCGCGCCGCTCGCGCAACGAGGCCCGCTCCACGAAGAGCAGGTTCCCGTTGGTCATCCTGACCGCCGCATACGCGGGCGACGGCGTCGTGCCAAGCGCGGCCGGAACCTGCCAAAGCGACGGCGCATGCCGGAGGACGCCGTCGTCGGTCGCCAGCCAGAAAACGCCCCGGCCCTGCACGGCCGCATCGAAGATTCCGGACGAGGGCACCTCCATGGTGGTCGCGTTCGTCAGGGCGGACAACGGCGCCGTCATCAGGCCGTTGAACGACTGGAAGACCACCTGGTCATCCGCCTCGATCCATGCGCCGCGGATCTGCTTCGCCAAGGTGCGGCCGGGAACCGGCACCAGTTTCCAGGCATCTCCGGCCAGCAGCACGGCCGTGACGGACTCGTCGGATGTGGCCGGATCGACGCGGTCGGCGAGCATCATCAACCGACCGGTCGTGTCCTCGATCGGACGGTAGAAGTTGGATAGCCCGAGCGCGCGATCGGGCAGCGCCTCTTCCCAAAGGCTTCCCGCCTTGATCGTCCGGAGCGGCCCCGCGATGCGGGCGATACCGCGGCGACCCGTCACGACCAGTCCACCGGAACCGTCGGGAATCATGTCGATGAACGTTTCCAGCGACGTGCTTTCCACGTCGCGCAGCACGGTCGTCCGGTCGGCCTTCGCGTCGAACTCGATCAACCGGTTCGACAGCAGGATCAGCACGCGGTCCTGTTCCGCAGGCACCAAGGGGATCTGCCGGCCCGAGCGGCGCTGCGGCGCGGCGATCTCGCGGCTGACCCCGAGGATCAGCCGCGATCGCCATTCGTTGTCCACGAACCACTGGATACCCTCTTCGTGGATGCTCCAGAGCTGGCCGGAACGGCTTTCGTGGACGCGGAAGTTTCCGGCCGGCGGCTTCAACGGACGCGTGTTGTAGCCATCCAACAGGCTCAGGCCGCCCTCGCGATGGCGCACCAGGAGGTTGCCGCGTTGACCGACGGTGATCGTGGTGCTGAAGGACTCCTTGAGCCCGTCAGCGGCGTGGAATTCCCGCCACGGGGAGAAAACGCGCTGCGCCGCCAGCCGCGCCGGAGAAAGCACAGCCGCCAGCAGCGCGAGCAGGGCGATGGTTCTCCGGAGTTTCATGGCGGTGCGACGGCCACAGGCTAAACGCCTCGCGCCTCCGGTCCAAGCCGAACTCTAGCGAACGCCAAGGTAGCCAACATCGCGCTGCGATGTCCGAGTGCGGGAGGCTCGGAACGAGCCGGCGGGCAGTTTCCAAAAACGCTTTTCATCTCGCCACTCCACCGCCTGGACCGCGCAGCAAGTGGTGCCTGCCGGACAAAACTCGGCTTGCCCGTCGCCGCCGGGCTAACCAAGGTTCAAGCCACTTATGAACGCTCCCATCCGTGTTGCAGTCACCGGCGCGGCCGGCCAGATCGGTTATTCCCTCCTGTTTCGCATCGCCTCGGGCGCCATGTTCGGCCCCACCCAGCCGGTCATCCTCCACCTCATCGAGATCGAGCCCGCGTTGCCCGTCCTCGGGGGCGTCGTCATGGAACTTGACGACTGCGCCTTCCCGCTGCTCAAAGGGATCGTCGCGACCTCCAGCCTCGACGAAGGATTCAAGGGCGTGAACTGGGCGCTCCTCGTCGGATCCGTTCCGCGCAAGCAGGGCATGGAACGCAAGGACCTGCTTGGCATCAACGGCAAGATCTTCACCGGCCAGGGCCAGGCCATCCAGCGCAACGCCGCCAGCGACATCCGCACCATCGTCGTCGGCAACCCCTGCAACACGAACTGCCTGATCGCCATGAACAGCGCGCCCGACATCGCCAAGGACCGCTGGTTCGCCATGACCAAGCTCGACGAGAACCGTGCGAGGACGCAGCTCGCCCAGAAGGCCAATGTCGATGTCACTGAAGTCAGCAACCTCGCCATCTGGGGCAACCACAGCTCCACGATGTATCCCGATTACTTCAACACCCGCATCGGTGGCAAACCCGCCCCGCAGGTCATCGGCGACGACGTGTGGTTCAAGGACTCGTTCATCCCCACCGTCCAGCAGCGCGGCGCCGCCATCATCAAGGCCCGCGGCCTCAGCTCCGCCGCCTCCGCCGCCATCGCCGTCGTGGACACCGTCAAGGCCCTCACCAACCCGACGCATCCCGACGACTGCTTCAGCGTCGCCGTCCATTCCGACGGCAGCTACGGCATCGAGAAGGGGCTGATCTACAGCTTCCCCATCCGCAGCAACGGCACCAAATGGGAGATCATCCAGAACGTGGCCGTGAACGACTTCAGCCGCGCCAAGATCACCGCGACGGAGAACGAACTGAAGGAGGAGAAGTCCCTCGTCAGCGACCTGCTGCCAAAGTGACGGGTGCCAAAGCGACCCATCGGCCTCCCATCTGACGCTCGTGGCTGGCCCGGAGGGCCGCGCTCCGAGGCATCACGGAGAACCGGCCTTTGTGGCGGGCGCGTTGGTAGCACTGGGTCCACCGGGCCGCTGGCGGACGCGGGCCGGCGGTTGGCTGACGAAAGCCTGGATATCCTTCGCCGCCTTGGTTTCCACGCCGGGCTTCTGCATGAATCCCAAGTCGCGGAACCATTCGATGTAGCGATCCTGCCACTTGCCGAAGGGGATGCCGTTGCGGTCGGTCAATCCGGCGGTCATGCGGCTCCCGTCGCTCATCTGGTCGCCGGGATGCCGGCCGTTGCCGTAGATGTGCATCTCCACGTTCGGGATGCCGGCGTTCAGCATGGCGGTGAAATAGTCGTTGGCCCAGACGGCGTGGCCGCGGTCGCCGGCTCCGGCGCAGGTGATGAAGGCGGGCGGCGTGTTCCGCGGAATGGCCGGAGTCGCCCCGCGCGCGAACGGCGTCGGGCCGGGGTAGATGATGCCGACGAAGTCCGGCCGCGAGGAGACGCCGGCCAGCGGGTCGCCGGCGATGTTGTTCGTCTTGTCGAACTCCTCGAAGAAGACGGCGGCGGGCGAGGAGAGTTCCGCACCGGCGGAAAATCCCATGATGCCGATCCTGTTCGGGTCGATGTTGAAGGATTTGGCGTGCGCACGGACCAGGCGGATGGCCTGAAGGGCGTCGTTCACCGCGTCGGTCTTGGGCTCGTAGCCGTCGCGGCGGAGGCGGTTGCGGAGGATGACGGTGTTGATGCCGTAGTTGAAGAAGTAGGGCACGAAGTCCGCGCTCTCGGAACCGACGTTCAACGTGTTGTGGCCGCCACCCGCCGCGAGGATGACGCACGCACCGGTGTTGAGTCCGCCTTCGACCGTGTGAACCTCGATCGAGGGGTTGTGGATGCCGACGATGCTACTGATGCGGCCCGGGGACGACTTGCTCAGGTTGTATTGCTCGGACTCGCGGACGCGGGCGGCCTTGAGGAAGGGTGAACCTGCGGGATACAGCGGAACGACCACGCCGCCTTGGAGAATGGGTTGCGGCGCGTAGGGCAGGTCATTCGTCGGTGCAGGGCTTGGAATGCCGATGGGAGCCGGCAGCGGCGGCAACCCCGACTGGGCGGAAGCGATGATTCCGGTGGACAGGGAAATGATCAGTGAAGCGAGGAAAGGCGAGTGGGTTTTCATCGAGTGCTGGGGGATTGCAGGGGAAGACTCTCCCGGCCTGAAAGAGTTGCCAAGGAGTCCTTCCGGGCAACCCACACACGTGGGACTGGCGCCGGCCCGGCTCGAACTCAGCGCACATCCGCAGCGCAACGACACAATCGCCGTCCCGGTCAACGGAGTCGATCCGATCCGCACCGGAGGCACGCTCTATCCCACCACTAGCAACGCCATCGTCATCACCGGTGGTGCTGGGTCCTGCTTGGAAAAAGAGTTCGTCACTCTCGGAGCCGGCCTCGCTGGAGTCGTGGTCACTGACGCTTCAGGAACCCCGATCTTCGCCGGAAACTGATCTCCCCAACCCTCGGCGCAGGCGGACCCGACTACGGGTCCGCGTTTTCGGTTTTCGGCCGCACGCCAGTCCGCAGCGTGGGGAGATTTCCATCGCCACGGGTTTTGTCGGCCCACTAGTTTCCGCGCGGCCAGCTTAATTCCAGAGTCGGCAACTCCCGCGGATCTAACCGTTCGCGGCGGTTCCATTCCCAACGGACACCATAAAACCATGTCGAAAATTCACTTCATCGGCGGAGAAAAAGGCGGAGTCGGAAAATCCGTGGTCGCACGGGTCGTCGCGCAATACCTCATCGACAAGAGCCTCCCGTTCCTTGGGTTCGACACCGACCGATCGCACGGCGCGCTCCTGCGCTTCTACACGGCCTATTCCTCGCCCGTGGTTGTCGACAGCTACGAAAGCCTCGACCTCATCGTCGAATCCGCCATCGCCAATCCCGACAAGCGCATCCTCGTCGATCTCGCCGCACAGACCCACGACCCGCTGGCCAGGTGGATGGACGAATCCGGCGTTCTGGAAATGGCCGACGAGGGCGGCTACTCGCTGACCTATTGGCACGTGATGGACTCCGGCAAGGATTCCGTCGACCTGCTCAAGAAGCTCCTCGACCGCTTCGGCTCCCGCCTCAACTACACCGTCGTCCTCAACCAGCTTCGCGGCGACAACTTCGACATCTTCGACAAGTCCTCCGAGAAATCCCGCCTCGCCGAATTGGGATCGCCGGTCATCTCGCTCAAGCGCCTGCACGAACCGGTCATCAACAAGATCGACGCCGGCAGCACCAGCTTCTGGGCCGCGAAGAACCGCAGCGAAACCGATGTGAAGGGCCTCGGCATCCTCGAACGCCAGCGCGTGAAAATGTGGCTCAACAGCGCCTACGCCGAGATTGACCGATCGGGCATCTGAGGAACCACGATCGTTCAGCGACCAGTTCGTCGCGCGATCTCCTCATCCAGCCAAGTGGTCCTCGCGGCCACCCATTCCTTCATCTGTTTCACATCCTCGGTGAAGCTCAACTGACCCGGGCCAGGACCGTCGACGCCCTTCCATCGGCGTTCATTGCGCTTCGCGGCGTCGCCGAGGGTCCCTGAGTTGTCGTCGATCATCCGCGTGACGCGCTCCACGGAGAACTGCCGTTCCCGGAGCTGCCGCCACCGCTCCCTGTATCGCTGGCGATACGAGGCGTTGCTGAGGAGTCGGTCGAACAGGTGGCTCGAAATCCATTCCGTCGGACCTACCCGTGAGCCCTCCCAGTTCCGGCCGAACGTCGCGTCGTAATCCCACGGCGCGAAGAAGAACTTCGGTTTCGGGACTGCAGCGGTCGGAGCGTCGCGCGCCAGGATGAAGTTCTTGTCGATGCCGTCCATGTTGCTCGTGAACAACACGAGCAGGTGGAAGTCGATAACGTTGTCTATGTCGAAACGCGAAGCGACGCCCGACTCGGGATCGAAGAACTTCGAATCCGGAGCCCGGCTGGTGAAAAGATTCAAGTCATCGAGCGGCCCCCAATACTGCCGCACCTCGGGCTCAGGCTCGCGCTGTTCGTAGCCGCCATGCCCCAGGTCGCTGAAATTCCCCGAATGGTCGACCGCCTTGTAGATGACAGCTTGGTTTGGCGCGTTGCTGTCGTAGCGCAGAAGCCCGAGCAGTGCCCGATCCACCCGTTCCATAAGCAAATACGCACCATGGTAGCGGCCGTTGAGATTCACTTCCACGAACCGGCTGGAAGACGCGAAGCGCTTGGCGCCGTCGGCCGACATGGATTGGAAAAGGTCGTAGGACAGCTTGTGCCGCATCATCGAGCAGTCGACGAATGCGGCGTTGAGCACCCACTGCCGACGTTCATTCAGCCCCATCCAGCGCGTGGGAGAATCGAGGGTGAAGGCGAACGACTTCTTGTCATACCCCTGCGACGACGCGCCGTGATACCGAATCAGACCCGCCAATGCTCCGGTGTTCCCAAGCTCCAAACCGTTGGGCGGAACCATTCTGACGGAGCACGGAACCTTGGGTTCAGAACCGATCTGCTTCGCCACCTGAAGATGAATGACCGGCAGGTTCGACTCGACGACCGGTCCCGCGGCCAGGATCTCCAAAGCCAGGCTCAGAAAGATGAAACCAAATCGCTTCATGGTTGGGCCTTTGTTTAGTCAGCACCCTCAGGAAGACAAGGGCGACTTCACCCGCGAACCCGCATGCCCCGAGGCCCCTCCGTTTCAGTGAGCCGTCTTCGGCAGCGAAATCGATCGGCCCGACTATTTGCGGCCATTCCTCGGAGATCCGATTGCATCTGATTCCAAAGAACGGGCATGACCGCCGAGTATCCTTCGCGCCGCCAGCTCGGCCAAAGCCACGCCGACGGCGTTCGCGACCAGATCCCCGACGTCAAATGTCCGGCCCGGAATCCAGATCTGCGAAAACTCTTCCAAGGTGATCACCGACAGGACGAGCAGGCCGCCCAGTTGCGGCCCAAATCGCCCGACCGGAAGAACCTTGAAGCGGAGCGCGTAATTGAGGAGATGGGCCATCGTCCCGATCAGGACGAAATGCCCGGCCTTGTCACCGAGGGGCAGCGAGTTGACCCAGCCGAGGAACCCCCTCATCCGTCCGGTATCGGCGCAGGCGATGACGACGCCCACGAAGCCGAGCCAGCCCGCAAAGGGTATCCAACGTTTCAAATCGTTGATTGGTTCAAACCGCCTCAGCCGCGCAGGCAAACAGACCCGGGCCTAAACCAGCGCGTCACGGCAATACTTCAAGGCCCGCGCGATCTCTGTCATGCGATCCGACCCGGCCGGCACCTTGTATTCGAATTCGATCGTCGCCTGGATGTTCCACTTGTTGTCGCGGATCAGGCGCAGGACTTCCTTGATCGGAGTTTCGCCTTCGCCAAAGGGAGCGTTCGGTCCGTTGTTCCGCTTCCGGTCCTTGATGTGGACATGGGCAATGCGGGCATGGTGTTTGGCGATGAAGGCCTCGGGGGAAATGTTGTTGCCGGCGAGGAAGTGCCCGATGTCGACATTGGCCCCGTTGAACTTCGCGAGGGCGAACGCGTTCTCCCAGTGCTCGGGCGTGGTCGCGGCATGGCCATGATACCCCACCAGCAGCTGGTGTTTGTCGGCGAAACCTCCGACGCGTTTCAACTCCGCATCCGATTTCGATATCTCGCTCGAAATGGCCCGGGCGCCTAGCGCCTTCGCCAACGTGAAAGCATAGTCCAATTCGGCGTCCGACATCTTGAAGATGCCGTCCACCTTCACGACGTCGATCATCACGCCGGCGCTTTCATACTTCGCCCGGAACTCCTTCGCCCGCTCGATCGGGGCGGACAACCTCCACTTCTTTATCTCTTCCGCACGGGCCGCAGCAGCGCCCGGAACCACCGCGTTCTTCGGGCTGGTCACTGCCGGGGGCGCTCCGAGAAACGCTTCGACGGGCTGGGTCCGCAGCTCGACGGCGCTTAACCCGAGCTTGAGGCAGTTCGCGAGGATCTCGTCGCCCGTCATCAGCCCGCTGCCAAAGCTGTAGGGAACGTTGAGCCCGAGCTGGACGCCGCCATGCTTTGAGTTGGGTTTCGCCAGCGGAGGTTCCGCTCCCGCGAACGGCTGCGCGACAGACAACAGCGCAGCCCCTGGCACGGAGGCCAAGGCCAGTTTCGCGAACTCACGACGGGTGTAGTTGGGCATGATCAGTTCAGGTTTGGGATCGCACGGCCCGAACTCCGGGCGAGGTTCATTTCCGGATGTCTAACCTGTCCCGGGCCGGTGGACAGCCGAAACTGCGCGCCGAAACAGCGGCGCCCGCCGCGCGAGCATCACCTGGGGCAGAGGCTGTTCAAGTATTCTTCCAGATTGGTGTAGCCGTCGGCGTCACGGTCGGACTGGCCGTCGGAAGGGTTGTTCGGATTCAACCCATGCGCCATCTCCCATAAATCGGGCATGCCATCGCGATCCTGATCAGCGAGTGCGGGCAAACTCTTCAGCGCCGGCCAACCGCCAACTTCCTCCTGCGAATCAAGCAGCTTCCCCCGACGACTGCGGACATCGGCGACGACGCGTTGATCCACGGCGTCGCGACGGAGCGACGCGCCCGCACCGGCGAGGACGAGTTCGGCGGCGGCAAGCGCCGACTGGGTTTTCGGCTTGTTGGCGCCCAGCGCCGGCTCCGTATCAGCCCTCCATTCAGAAAGCGTCCCCCGATAGAGGTATTTGCTCCCGGGCCCGAGCCAGCGTTTAAAGTCGAGCGCCGCATAGTTGTCGCGGGTCAGGTCGTCGCGGCCTTCGAATACGTTGCCGGCCATGTGGCCCCTGGCGAGATCGGGCAGGCTTCCCTTCATCGCAATCGGAAGTCTTGCCGGGTCGGACATCGGCCCGGGCCGCCAGACATTTTCCACGCAGTTGATGAAATGGTCGGCAAAATTGGCGGTTCCCCCGGCGCTCCAGTTGTAGACCAGATTGTTCCGGAAATCGACGACATGGCTCGGCGGCGCCTGGGCACTGCCGAGGGTTGGATGCCGGTCGCGACAGGTTGAAAACAGATTATGATGCAACGTGATGTTGCCCGTGAGATCGCGATAGGAGGCGCCCATCGCGTGCTCGCCCTTCTCGTGCAGGCTCCGGTTCAAGGACTCGCTCACGATGCACCATTGCAGGGTGAAGTTCCCGCCGCGCCGCAGGTCGTGGGTGCCGTCGATGGCCCAACTGAGCGAGCAGTGGTCGAAGATCACACGGTCGATGTCGTCGGTGTTGAGTGTGTCGTCGCCACCCTTCGCGCCCTTCGGCTTGTTCCGGTCGCCGAGCCGGCAACGCAGGTAACGAACGACCACGTTCGTCGCATTCCGGATTTGGAAGGTGTAATCCCTGAGAGTGATGCCGTCCCCGGGCGCCGTCTGGCCGGCAATGGTGATGGACGACTTGTCGAGGACTAGCCGGCTCTTCAACGCGATCGTCCCGGACACCTCGAACACGATCGTCCGCGGTCCCTTGGCCGACAGGAATCCCTCCCGGAGCGAACCCGGACCCGCATCGTTCAGGTTGGTCACCGCATAGACATCCCCACCGCGGCCACCGGTAGCAAACCGACCGAAGCCCTCCGCGCCGGGAAACGCCGGAATCTCTCCAGCGAATCCGCTCACGGCAAAGAGGGCGATCGCATGGGAAACTCCGGCCAATATCCTGAACACCGATGCGATCAAGGCGACACGCGGAGAGATCATCTCCACCGCAATGCCATGAAGCCCGTCCCAAAGCAAACCGTAGGATCCCGACGAACAGTCGCTCGCGTTAACCAGTAAAAGCGCCCGTCACCATTGTGGACGGTCGGGTCCACCGGGCGACGGGCGCAGGCGTTGAGGAACGGCCGAAAGAATTACTTGCGACGGCGGGCACGCATCCCGAGCGCACCTGTCATAAGGGCGAACACCGACCCGGCGGCCAAAGTCGACGCTTCGGGAACAGGGGCGATCGTGACCCGATACGCCAGAACGACGGTGTCGTTCTCGAGCGTGTTCGAGTAGGTCTGGAGCACGCCGTTGGCATCGAACATCTTGGTCTGCGCGGTCTGGAAGTCGTTGTCGTTGGCGACAAACAGGAAGTAGTCGTTCGGGGCCGCTGGATCGAGGGCCGAGACCAGTGACAAGGCTTCCCATTTTTCGCTAAACGTATTCTCGTTGCCAGGGGCGGTGTTGAGGTTGATGCCGAACTGCTCAAGCTCGATCACGCTAAGGTCGAGTTTGCCGAGCAGGTTCAAGGCTTCCGTCCATGTGATCGCGGTAATCCCGGGCGCCAGGACGCCGCCGGGCGCGACTTGCGCACCCTCGAAATCATAGAATCCGTCGAAGTTGCTGGCCATCGAGAGGTCGGCCAAGAGGATTGATTTGAAGACGGGAGAGCCGGTGGACCCGCGGCCGTTACCGTCGCGGGAAAGGATCAGGAACTGGTGGTCGTTCAGGGCCAGGATCGTGCTTTGGGCCGCGTTGCGGTTCACTGCCCTTCCTCCGGTGGCTCCGTTGTCGTCGACGCGCGGTAACTGGATCACATACTGTTGGATGGGGTCGTTCGGTGCGTTGTTACCCGAGACGTCATAAACAAGCAGCCGGGTATTGGACCGTCCCTGGTTACCCGACCCGGAGTCCTGCAGCGTCGCGCTCTGGAGCAGGGCGAAAAGCTTTGTTCCATCGGGGCTGGTGGTGAGCCCTTCGAATCCCTGGTTGATGCGGCGCCCGTTGATCGGAGGATCGGCCTGGAAATTGACCGTCCCCACGGGGCTATGCGGGACGAGCGCCTCGGGAACCTTCAGCACACCGTCGAGTTCCTTGTTCGCGTTGAAATGGTAGATCGACGCGCCGTATTCGTCGCTCACCCAACCGCTGCCGTCACGCCCGGGACGCCTGTCAAACGCCAGCCCTTCGGCATCCACCGTGAGGCGACCGGGGACGGTGATGCCCTGAAGAGTCGTGTTCCCGGTCACAATCGGAACCGTGACACCGAGCAACGACCCGGCACCGTTGGCCACCAATCCCGTCGTCGGGATGGCCGGCGTGGCGGGGTTGTTGTCGTGGTCATAGGTGAACAACGTGGACTGCTTGAAGGTTAGGCCGATCTGGGTCTGAAGCGTCGTCGTCGCCGATGAAGTGTAGGGCATGAAGGTGAAGTCGAACTCGTTGATGCGCGCTCCGTAGTTCGAAAAGACCGCGCCCGAGTTGTAGCCACGATCCGGAAGCGAGTTGAACACACCGGAGTAGGATCCGTTGGGATTCTTCGTGAAGCCTGTGATCTGCAGATCGGAGAAGGACCCGATCGTTTCCCCGCTTCTAGGATCGGTCGCACTCGCCGCGAACCGGCCCACCCCTTGGAGGCCCAGATTGACGAACGACGTGCCGTTCAAGGTGACTCCCCCGGCGGTCCACACCCCGGTGTTGGGATCGAAGATGTCGCGGTTCGACGACGTATACTGCGCGAACGCGGGAGTCGCGGCGAGAATGGCCGGAAGGACCAGCGAGCGCCGCAAGTAGGAGGCCCTATTGGTGGAACGGCGTAGGGATCTGGAGTGGGTCGACATTTTTGTTGGCGGTCAAACGACTTGGGTTGGGAGAAGCCGATCACCGCCAGCAGCGGGAAATGCCCCGCGCGAAGGTTGGACCGACGTCGGGAAGGCGATACTGCCCGACGACGACGTGCTCAAGGCATCAGCGAAGACCTTTCAAGAATTCACACCACCGACCCTGAACCGTGACCAAAATGTCACCCGGCGGATGCCAAATCGACGGAATCGGTGTTCAGCGGGAGTTCCGCCACACCCCTGCGTTCCACGAGCACGGAGAGCGTTCTTGCGCAGGGAGAAAACCATCCAAACGGAAGTCCGAAGGGACATCGGCCCTGAGGAAAGTCGAAGAGCGGTTGAAGGGCCAACCGGGCGAGCAAATGAAGACGTCGAGATGGACTACGGTTGGAAAACGTTATCCAAAAGAGGCCGATGCACCCGAAAGACAGCCCCGGGCCGATCGAGCTAGCGCTATCGCGCGCTGCTGGAATTCTACTCGCAGGTCAATCCCCCTGACTAATCAAGCTGGCACAAAGATGCCGTCCGGGCCGGTCAAATTCAGGCCGAAGTCTCAGGCCTTTTTTAGAGTGGCTTTCCACTCCTTGATCACATCGAAGAATTTCAAGGCATCCGGGTCGTGCGGGTTGACTAGGAGCCGCTCCTTCAAGCGTAGCGTCTCCAGTTCGGTCACGTCCTCCTGCTCGGCCACATAGTAGATCGGATTGGGCCGCTCGCCGTAGATGGCATAGCAATACCAGTTCATGAGGAACGGCCGGCCACCTTTGCGGTAGTTCCACGTCTGACCGTGGAACACTTCGCGGTTCAACAGCTTTTGCTTGATGGAACTGACCACGGCGCGGTCCGTGTGCTTGCCCTGCATGATGCGCGGGGTTTTGCCGGCGATCTCGTCGCGATGGTAGCCCGTCATCTTCAGCCAGGCCGAGTTGACGTAGATGATGCGCGGACCTTTGGGGCCTTGCAGCGTCGTGTCGGTGACCATGATCCCGCGGCGAAGGTTCTCCAGCACGATCAACCAATCGAAATTCAGTTGCATAGTCGTAGTTGTGTCATTCGCCGGCGCTTTAGTGCGGCTGCGGGGGATGCGATTAAACTGACTGGCGGAAATTCGAATGGCAAGACTGCCGGTCTCTCTTCGGAGGGGTGTTGTTTTCTACTTTTATGGGGGCGTTGAACTCCCTTGCAGCAGGGGTGATCGCTTGTGCCTGCCGGGTTGCGCTTCCTGCGGGTAGACGAGAGCAACAAACACTGAATCAAGGCCCCTGAGCAACGTGCGGACTACCAGTCGTCGTCGTTCGGCTCGCTGGGTAGATTCGCTTGCGGCCCAAGACGACGCGAAGCAGATTCTTGCGTATTCGATCCGCGAGGATCGCCAATCCGTATATGCGCTCCGTGGAATATTTCGTCATCGCCCTGCAGCTGATCGTGGCCCTCGGGATCTTGAACGTTTGGGTGCTCCGCGCGGGCAAGGCGACGCCATTCCGGGGCGGCGACGCGAAGAACCTCCGAGAGGAATTCGCCGCCTACGGTCTGCCGTTCTGGTTCATGTGCGCGATCGGCGTGCTGAAGGTGGGCTTGGCGCTCGCGCTCATCGCCGCCATTTGGATCCACGGCATGGCCCAACCGGCGGCGATCGGGTTGGGAGCGCTGATGCTCGGAGCATTCCTGGTGCACCTCAAAGTGAGAGACCCGATCAAGAAAGCCCTGCCATCCATCGCCGTGCTCGCGATGTGTGCCGCAATAGCGCTGCTGTAGCCGACGGGTTCAAATTAGAACGCCGCCAGACTCAGGTAGGCATTCAGCACCAAATAAACCAGCGCCGGGACAGTTTGCCGCCGCGAGTCCTTGATTTTGATGCGGACGCCGACTGCAACCAGCATCATCAACGCAAGCCCGGCCGCCGCCGCGCGTCCCATCCACGGCAGGCTCAGGCCAGCCAGCAAACCGATTGCCGCGCACAATTGCAGTCCGCCGACCAGCGTGCGCTGCGATCCGAGGCGGTAGCGTTCAAACTCCCGTTTCATGGACGAGGACAAGAAGCACGCCGAGCCATATCCGAGGAACGAGATCGCGGAGAAAAGGATGAGGACGACGTTCAAGATCCCGACCATACGGCATCCTTGTTCCGCTGCAAACTTCAGTCCTCCTGCGCACATCCCGATGCGCGCGAAATTTGTGCACCTCGCATTGCTTCCCGACCGGACAGACTGAAGCATGAAATACCGAATGGATCCGACGAAACAAACCACGGACGTGCTGGTCATCGGCGCCGGGATGGCGGGATTGATCGCGGCTGCGGAATTGCAGCGCGCCGGTCGTCGCGTGCTCGTGCTGGACAAAGGCCGCAGTGTGGGCGGACGTCTCGCGAGCAGGCGGATTGATGGCGCGACGTTCGACCACGGGGCGCAATTCATCACCACGCGCGACCCGCGCTTCGCCGCCGTGCTGGAGCAGGGACGGTGGTCCGGCACGATGGAGGAATGGTGCCGCGGTTTTGCGGGTAGCGTGGACGGTCATGTGCGCTGGCGCGGGAAACCCTCGATGTCGGCCGTGGCCAAACATATCGCGCTCGGACTCGATCTCCATTTGGAAATGCCTGTGGTCGCATTGCGCCGGGCCGGGGAGCGATGGAGCGCGGAAACCGCGAAAGGCCTCACTTTCACCGCAGGAGCTGTGGTGCTGACGCCACCCGTGCCACAGTCGCTCGCGTTGCTGGATGCGGGCGGCATCGTTCTCCCGATGGAAATGCGGTCGCGTCTCGCGGCCATCGAATACGAGCGCTGCATCGCCGTCATGGCCGTGCTCGAAGGTCCGTCGCGCATTCCCCCTCCTGGGGGCCTTGCGCCAGCAGAAGGACCGATCTCGTGGATCGCGGACAATCAGTTGAAGGGAATCTCTGCGGAGGCAGCGGTGACCATCCATGCCACGCATGTGTTCAGCCTGGAGCATTGGGAACGTGAGCGGCAGGAGAGCGGGCGAGAATTGCTCCACGCAGCAGCGCCATGGCTCGGTGCGCGGGTTAAGACGTTCCAAGTCCACGGCTGGCGCTACAGCAAGCCGATGCGTGTCGACAAAGAACCCTGCGTGCTGGTGGCCCAGTCGCCACCGCTCGTGCTCGCCGGCGACGCCTTTGCGGGCCCCCGCGTCGAAGGGGCGGCTTTATCGGGTTGGGCGGCCGCTGAAACGATCCTGACGACGCGACGCGATTCTTGAAGCGTCGTCCGTGTGCCATCGTTGAATACCGTAAAAAAAATGACCCGAAGTGCGGACCGGCCGAGCAGCGAAACAGGGGCCAACGGGTAGAAGAGAATGCTGAGGGCGAGTTTGCGGGCGCGAAACCACCGGAGTGCCAGCCCCACAGTTTCCTGTCGGGAACATCGCCGCTGGACTGCTATCCTCAGAAAACGAACGGATCAAACCACAACGAACGGTCAAGCCGAGAAGCTCCCATGCGCCTAACTCATAAAGCGGGGGCAAGTCACTACCGACCCCGGCTCACACCCTTCCCGTCTCAGTTTAGGGAGGCCAAGTTACTTGAGAATCACGAAGAAAAATTGGTGCCGACAGAGGGGGTCGAAGCCAGAACTCCGGTTTCATGAAGATGCGAGATCATGCATGAAAGGTGCATGAAAATTGTCTAACTTTCATATTCATACTTTTCCAACCGAAAGCGTATAGACGCACCAAAGTGCAGGAAAAGAC
>Ga0163144_10002909_pt1 | contig 39102 bp, 63 predicted proteins | sample OliLak19BULKMAT1_FD_123175 | JGI IMG/M metagenome (GOLD analysis project Ga0163144, IMG submission 123175) | Freshwater microbial mat bacterial communities from Lake Vanda, McMurdo Dry Valleys, Antarctica - Oligotrophic Lake LV.19.BULKMAT1 | ecosystem: Environmental > Aquatic > Freshwater >...
AACAGTTACTCGGGGCTTCTTGGACCGCCGGTCTAAATAGAGCATACATTTTTTCTAGTTGTAACGATGCGTTATATGATTGTAACGATTGGGTTAGTGGTTCTGCAGATAGCCATGTTGGACAAATTTCACCTCCTTCGGTAGTAGCGTCATGATTATTGCTGTTTTGTCTAGAGTTTGGCGTGGAGAATTGCCTTATATTGAATCATGGATAGATTATTATTTAAATCTTGGATTTGACAAGGTAATTCTTTTAAGATGTGACGATGAAAAATTTAATTTTTTAAAAAAATTTAAAGATCAAATAGAATTCCATGATATTCCAGCAAATAGTGAAAAAACTTTATTTGATGCATTGGTAAAATTTCCCATCAATAAAAAATTTGATTATTTATTTCATTGTGACATTGATGAATATTTAATTTTAAATAAAAATATAAAAGAATTTATAAAAGAAACAAATAAAGATTATTATTTTTTTAGATGGTATTTAAATGCAAATCCAAATTTTTCTACATTTTTAATTAATAATAATTTGAAAAATGGAGTAAGTTTTGGACATTCTGGTAAAGTTTTATTTAATACAAAAAAAGTAGAAAGTATAAAAAATGAACATGAAGTAAAAATGAAAAATGCAACAAATTGGGATGGAGACTATCCTTATCTTTTACATTGTGTTTTTAGAGGTTTTGAAGATTTAGTTATAAAAGGAATTTTTCAAGGATTAAAAGTTGAAAATAATAAAAATTTATATATTGAACAATATAAAAATCCACCAAAACTATTTCAAAATTTGGCACTTAGATATAAAATTGCATACTTTCAAAATAAACTAAAAAGAATAGAAAGAAATATAACTTTGCCAAAATTAAAAATTAATTTAGATTTTATTGACATATTAAAGAAAGAAATTAAACTAGATTTTACTAAGCCATGTAGAATTTTTGATAAAGAATATGATATTGCAGATTTAATTAAAAATTACCCAAATATTAATTTTTATGAAGTTAATCATTATAAAAATAAAATAAAATTAATATAATTTGTATTTATTTAAATATTCCCTTATTTTCCATTTTTTAATAAATTTATTCATATTTCCACAAACTATTTTTTCATATTCTGTATGATCAATTAATTGGTTATTTTTCATTATTTTTTTAGGATGAAACAAATGAATTTCTTCAGCATATGTCCACCTTATTTCAAATCCTTTTGAAACAACATTTTTAGACATATCATTATCCGCAAATCCATATCCAGTAAAAGATTCGTCCATCCCGCCAGCATTTAAATAATCAGATTTGTAAAACAATGTATTCCCAGAAAATAAATTTTTTTTTCTTATTTCCCAATTGAAAGATCTAAATTCTTCTTTAAAATTAAAATTAAAAGAATCTATTTCTTCATCATTATAATCTTTTTTTAAATTTAACATTTTTAAACAAGATGCAAATTCTCTTTTATTCATTTTTGGGATATTGTCTGTGAAGTAATTATTGGGTAAAATTCTATCACTATCTAAAAGTGCTACAATATCATATTTGGCTAAATTCACCCCAATATTACACATTTTAGATTTTTCATAATCTGTTAAATTTAAATTAATTAATGTGCATTCTGAAAAAACTTCAGAAGTTTGATCGTTACATATTAAAATTACTTCTTTTTCTATTTTTTCTCTAGAAAATAGAAATCTTAATGTTTGCTTCAAATTATTTGTGCGAGAACTATGAAAATAAAAAACAAATGAAATCATATGTTATTATATAATCTGATTTGTGGAAAAATTAAGGTTAATTGTTATTCTAAAGAGGTTTTTCCTCCCTACACAGGTCAACACTTTCCTTTAAATGAGAAAAGTGGGGATTTTCTCGCCATCATTGATAAAGTCAGACCTTTTAGAGTCTGACTTTATTGATGTGTACTATTAAACTACTGTAGTTTAATATTAGTACAATCTTTGACCGCATATCGTTATCGCACTGACCCATCCCCCTGACATTCCGCTGCAAAGTTGGTTATTTTTAGGGCAATTTGCCAAGAAATATTTCCATCCTCCGCAAAGTTGGTTAATTGAGCTATTTGGATGAGCACAATTTTGTTGAAGTGTAGTTAAAACTCCAATTGTTTCACCTCTTGCTGGTGCTTTTCGACAATAGAAAGCCATGTGAATCCTCCTTGTTTAAGAACATGTTCTGATATATTTATTATTTTAAAAAACTTTTATATTTAATTGAGGAATAAAATCATTCCATTATGCTTTTAATTTTCTTATATCTTGAAGACATAATTCTCTATTATTTTCCATAATTTTTTTTATTTCGGGTTTTGTTTCCCAAAGATATTTAATTGTAGCTCCACCTTGATGTTTTATCCAAGCTTTTGTAGAAATTCCTTGTAGAAATCCTTTTGTTTTCATTCTAAAACTTAATTCTTCGTCTTCATACCAAGCATATGGATAAGTCTTTAAAAATCCACCAATATGAGAAAACAAATCTCTGTGGCACATTGCACAAAATAAAGGAAGTGCTTCTTTGTCTAATATGATATCTTTGTCATTTTTTTCCAATCTATCAGATTTTGCCAATTCTAGATCGCCGGGGTTGTTTGATCTAGCAGAAACCATTTTTACTGGAATTCCTTTATCTTTCCAATTTAAAAGTGCTTGTCCCATATCGATCATGAAATTAGGGTCTTCAACTACACAATCAGAATGTAAAAAAAGAACCCATGGATTTTTTGTGTTTTCAAAACCTAATTTTAAAGCTCCAGCAAAACCAAGTTGTTTTTCACTACGAATATATTGAACTTGCGGCACAAATCCATTGGGAGTATTTTTGATGAAACTTTTTTTTATTTCTTCTCCAAAGTTTTTATTATGAGAACAATCATCGACTAAAGTAATTTGATAAGGATTACTTTTTATAGAAAATAAAATAGATTTTAATAAATCATATACCGTTTCATATTGAGAATGAAATGGTATAATTATATCAACTTTAGATGTTGAAAAAGGGTTTGTTCTTATTGGTCGTGCTTTTTTATTGAGTTCCATAAGTTAAACTATTCTGTCTGCTCACATCCCAATTTAATTTAGTAATTGTTTATTTATTTTTCTAAAGTAGGGGTTTTCTCGCTGCCGATTGATAAAAAAAGCCTGGCTTTCGCCAGGCTTTTTTTATCAAAATCTGTAATTTAGGCTATTTTCAGGTTGAGACGATATTTTCTAGCGTCTTTGTCGTGAAAAACTATGGAGTTTGTGTCTTCTGTACTTTTTGAAAGTGCATGAAGCGTTTGATATACATTTTGAGTAAGTCCAGCAAGATCTTTTTTACCTTGATAATTATACCCATATGATAAAACTTTTTCTGCTACTTGAGAAAGATTCATTCCTTCTTCTGGGCCATTTTTAAGAGCTTCGATTATTACCGAAGGCATTGATGGACCTTTTTTATTTTCTTCTTCTACTGTAGAATTCTGAACGATTCTCTTTTTAAGAATCATTCTTATAGATGAAATTAAATTAGGTTTTGCATCAAAGATTTTAATTCTCTGAAGAAAACGAAGAACTTGTTCATTTGAGGATTCGAGTCCGTTTTTTTCAAAATATCTTTTGATGATAGAAGATAAAGAAGTATTTTTTCCTTTAAATTCTTTCATTTTTGATCTAATTATAGAAACTAAAGAAGGTGCAATTTCAATATTGTCCTTTCTTTTTATTACATCGATGATATTTTTATTTCGAACTTCAAGACCATGTTCTTTGAAATAGTTTCTAATAAGCTCCGACTGGTTTAATTTCTTGTAAACTTTTGTTGGAGCGACTAAAGCTTTTTTTCTAATCTTCATTCTTTTAAGACTAGAAATTTCTTCTTGAATATTTTTTACACTTTCAATAAGAATGTCAATTTTTTGTTCTAAAGTTTCCATTTTTCAATTCCAAAGCCCCACTTTTTTGAAATCAGACCTTGACGGGACGAATCTTGTCTGATTATCGTAAGTGATGCTGTCACTCCCTTAGCAGCCATCTGCCTTTACTGTATATGGGGAAATAGCCCTGTCAACTTTTTAATTTGGAAATTTGAAAAATTGAGGTTTTGCACGATGAATTTCATAGGCTTTGTGTATAAGACATTGCCGCCAGATTTTTAAAATTTAAAATTGGTCAAAATTTTTTTTAAAAAACCAAGAAAAAAATACTATAATAATTAATCAACTAGAAGATTGTTGATTTTTTTAGGCAAGGAATTTGAAAGGAGGCATTTAATGCTTGTTTTAAGCAGAAAAAAAGACGAATCTATCATCTTGAAAATCCCAGGACATGATGAAATAAGATTAACGATAGTTAGAATTGACAATATGAATAAAGTAAGAATTGGAATAGAAGCTAATAAAGATATTATTGTTCTAAGATCAGAATTAGAATCGGAAAAATTTTTAGAAAAAAATAAAGAAGAAAAAGTTTTCAATAAATGAATTTTCAAATTTCCCTGGAAATTTTTCTTGACAGATTCGAATAGTTGGATATCATATTGGCCTTACGATCCATGGATGGATGAAAATGGTTCCTCCATCTTGTGGGGGGTTTTTTCACGGAGGTTATTGTATGAAAGCCGTTATAAATTTTTCTGAAGTTTTTGTAGAAGATATAGTCCATTTACATGGCAACCTTTATAGGGTTCGCAAAGACGCCATAAGGATGGCTAGAGCGGGGATTAATGTAGAAGATGGAAAGTTGATTTATGGCAATCCTCGTTGGTTTATAAATAAAAATGGTGAATTTGAAGCGAGAGGTATTGATGATCTTCCAAAAATGGAAGAACTGAAAAACTCAATAAAGAATATTGGTTTAGACAATCCTCTTCGTATTCGACCAATTATTAATGAAGATGAACAAACTCTTGAAATTGTTAATGGAGAACGACGATTTCGATGCATTGACGAACTTTGTATTGAAAATGAAGTTTGTCACGATTCTTCTGGAGAAAAGCGACCAGCCACAGAAATTTATGAGTGGATTGAATGTCGCATTGAAGAACTTGATGATAAGTCGGCTCTTGAAATTGCTTTAAAAACCAATGAAACTAGTGAAATCATTGGAGATATTGCGAACATTCAAGTGGTAAAAGTTTTGCGAGAAGCTGGTTATGATGATCAAGATATTCTTCTAGCAACAGGAAAATCAATTAGTTGGTTGCGAGAAACGGATCGAATTAATAGTCTTGATAAAACTTGTTTAGAATCTTTTCAAAAAGATCATATTACAAGAAAAGCTGCACTTCAATTGGCTCTTATTGAAAATGCAGAAGAAAGAATTTCTGTTCTTGAAAAAATTGTTAATATAGCGAAGAATAGACATTTTTCCAAGATTCAGGAATTAGATAAAAAAGTACAAGAAGCAGAAGATGACGAAATTATTAATAGTTCTGCACTTGAAGTTGCCCAAAGTATTGGTGATGAAGATCAGGCAGAAGAATTAATAGAAGCAAGTAGAAAATCAAAGAAAAAAGCCGAAAAGGCGAGAGAAGAAAAAGAAAAGATTTCTTCAAAATCGCCCAAAGCAGACGCTAGAGATATTAAAAAAGTTAAAACAAAGCCGCTTTCTGCAACGAAAATAAAGTCTCTTTATATTCGACAAATTCAAGAAGTTATTGATAGCGAAGGGTTTGATGAAGATGGAGATACACTTGGAATTGATGTGACTTTCCTTTCTTCTGTTTTAGGAGTTCTTCAATCTATCGTTGAAGGAAATCCAGAAGTTATCGAAGTTCTTCAATCATATTTTCCATTAGAAATGGAAGAATTATTGGAGGAAACAGAGGAAACAGAAGAAAATTCTTTAGAAGATGAAGATGAAGATGAAGATGAAAAATATTATCTCAATGATGATTATGATGAAGAAGATACTCCTGCTGAATTAGAAAATGAATTCAACAACTCTATTGACGATCATGATGATGATGACGACAATTGATTGACTCGCCAGGTTGAGCTTTTTCTTTTCTTGGCTAGAATAGGGGCAGGCAAACTAAGATGCCCGCCCCTATTTTTTTTAGAAAGCACATATGAGTAAAAAATGCACTTTTTGCGGCGAAAGTAGTCAAAAGGTTGGATCTCTTGTTGAAGGGGGTTTTCCAGATAACAAAGTTTGTATTTGCGCAGAGTGTTTAGAATCTGCAAATGAAGTAATGAATAATACTTCTACAAATGAAACAATTAATATAACAAATACAAATATTAAAAATCCAAAAGAAATTGTAGAAAAACTTAATCAATATGTTTGTGGTCAAGAAGAAGCAAAAAAAACATTAGCTGTAAGTGTGTATAATCATTATATTCGAATTAAGGATAAAGAATTAAAACATAAAATTAAGAATAAAGATCTTGCAGAAACAATTTTAGAAAAAAGTAATGTTTTAATGGTAGGACCAACAGGTTCAGGCAAAACACTTCTAGCAAGCACCTTGGCTAAGATTTTGGATGTTCCTTTTGCTATTGGCGATGCAACAACCGTAACTGAGGCTGGTTATGTTGGCGAAGATGTTGAAAATATGCTTTTAAATCTCCTTCGTGCAGCAGATATGAATGTTGAAAAGGCACAAAAAGGGATTCTTTACATTGATGAAATTGATAAGATTGGCAAAACTAGCGGAAATGTTTCTATTACAAGAGATGTTTCTGGAGAAGGCGTTCAACAGGCGTTATTAAAAATGATTGAAGGTACTGTTTGTAATGTTCCGCCACAAGGTGGCAGAAAGCATCCAGAACAAGAATTTATTCAATTAGACACTACAAACATTCTCTTTATTTGTGGTGGAACATTCTTTGGACTTGAAGATATTATCAAAAAGCGTCTTGGAAAGAAAAAGATCGGATTTGGAAGTATCGAAGAAGCTAAAGAACTAACTAAAAATCAAATTCTTTCACAATATCGTCCAGAAGACCTTGTTGAATTTGGAATGATTCCAGAGTTTGTTGGAAGACTTCCTATGCATTCGTATGTGCAAGAATTAACAGAAGAAGAACTTTGCAGAGTTCTGACAGAACCAAAAAACGCCCTTATAAAGCAATATCAGAAACAATATTTATATTCTGATATTGAACTTGAGTTTACAAATAAAGCAATCAAAGAAATTGCTAAAATTGCAATGAAAGAAAAAACTGGTGCAAGGTCTTTAAGAAGCGTTATTTCAAGGATTATGAATCCTATTACCTTTGAACTTTCAGAAAATAAAGAAAAGAAAATTGTCATTGATGAAAATACTATTAAAACAAGTTTTTATCCATCGGCGGCGTGAAAACCCCCACTTTTGTCCTTAAAGGTTTGCCCGAAGCGGCATTTTTTAGGGTAGTGGGATGATAGCCGCCATAATTAAAATTCAGTTTTTGCTATTACCTAAGAACGAGCAGAAAGCCCCTACTTTTCTCTGAACTTGAAAGTAATTAAATAATATTTTTGCAACATGCATAATATAATATATCATGTATGACTTAGAATTTATTATAGCTTTTTCTAAAAAATATGAACATCGTATAGCAGATTTTAAAAAATATGGTCTAGTTAATTTAAAAAATAGAAAGGTATGTGTAAATGTAGTTCTTAGTGGAGAAGACATAGCTGATATAGATGAGGGATGGGATGAAAATATAAAAATTAACAAAATCTGCAATGAATCAAAAGAATATGTCGCTAATTTGTACCGTTTTTATCTTTCTTTAAATGTGGAAGATCCTTCTTTTAGATGGTTAATTAGATTAGATGATGATTCTTGTACAGATGTTGATATGTTAGTATCAAATTTAGATACTTATTATGATTATAATAGAGCTTTTTATTTAGGTTGTTTGGCTCCTTTTCAAAATGCCATTAATGGAAGTGAAGGTCCACTTTTTCATCAATATAAAGATTTATTAGGAAGTCACTTAAAAATATTACATTCATTAAAAAATGAGATAGAATGTGGTATAATGTCTCAAGGTGCAGCTAAAATTGTTTTGAAAAATCAAAAATCTATAGAATTAATTGAGAAAAGAGCAAAAATGGAAGGAGGCTATAGCGATTGTTTGATTGCAATAGCTTGCGTTTTGGCAAAAGTATACCCACAAGAATGCCCGTTTGTTTCTCACAATCCTTTAATAAATGATTTTAGTTTTATTCAAGGTAATATCAATCATATTCATCAGATAAGTAGATTTGCTAAAAGTGAAAATAATTGGAGTAGATCTACAAAACATTGTTTTACTATAATTTCTAAGGAAGTAGATAAAAATCCAACAAGTTTAGAAAAATATCTTTTAGGCAAAAGACTTATATTAGAAAATGATCAAATAGTTAAAATAATTGAATTTAAAAAGTTGTATTGTGCTAAAATAAAATTAGAAAATAAAAATTATAATTGGTATGAAGAAAACAATAAAATATTCATTATAGAAAATATAAATGTATTATTTGAAATAAAATTAAATGAAGATAAAAGTTATTATTGTGATGGATTTTCCGTAAAAGAATTGTGAATATTGACAAACCCACACATTATGCTAGAATTACCTCTATAATTGGAGGTTTTTTATGCAGTTTCATATACGGACTGGCGATTTGAAAACAAAGGTGAATGCGGAAAATCATCATAATGCGGCTATAAAGGCATTGAGAAAATCAAATCATAATTTAGGAATTTGCACAATTGTAAGTGATCAAGAAATAAATGACTTAGAATATGATGGTAATGTTTTCTTTTTAACTCAAAATATTTTAAATTCTTGTTCTATGCGGTTGGTTGGTTAAATACTTCTTTGACATATTTATCAATACAACATATGTTGTGAAGTTCTTTACCAAATGGCGTTAAATTTCCACGATATGCTACGCCACTTATAGGATACCAAAAATAATGAAATAAAGCAAAATTTAAGTCTTTTTCTTTAATAAATTCATTAATTTCCATTTCTACAACGATAGCAGAACTTACTTTTTCTTCTGATATTCTTGGCTCTTTAAGACAAGAATATAAAATATCTTTTTTCCAAAATCTAGCCTGAAGATTAAATCTCCAGTCACTATCTTTTTCAAAATATAAAATATTTTGATCTAATACTTTTTCTTCACTTTTATTTAATTTATACCAAGTTGTATAATTGCTAATTTGCAATGCTGCTAAATTTAATTTTTTAAATTTAGCATAAAGTTCTTCAAACATATTTTTCTTCATTGGAGCAATTGGCCAAAAATCTTCTAGTAAATAGAATACATTTTCTTCTTTTATTGATTCTAAAATGAATTTTAGGTTTTTAGTGAAAGAATTTTTCCCAGTTTTGATTTGACAATAGTTCTTGGGAAGCGTAATATCTTTCTCTTCGTTGCAGAAATATATTGGCACATCTATATCAAAATCCCATTGCTTGTTCATAAAATGGAAAAATCCATCCCAGCAGAATGCATATTTATCGCAAGTTTGAACAATAATCGCTAAATCTTTCATGATTTAATAAAGTGCTTCGCACAAATTAAAAACAATTATTTTGTTTATTTTGAAAAAAATAATTCTATAATTTGAGAAACTTAAAATTAGTAGGTAAAGAGCCAGAATATATCGGCCGCCCATTCTAAGAAGCCCCAAAATTAGAATATATCGACGGAACCGAGAATTCTAGGAGCCCAAAACGCTATGAGAAACAAGACCTTTTGTGATCTATTTCCTCCAACAGATATAGATCAAAATAGATTAAAAGAACTCGAAGATATAGTTGCAGACTCGTCAAAAATTTTGTGCAACTACCATAGTCTTTCGAAAATTAAAACAAAAAAGAAATTCTATAGTTCTTTTTTATCAAATTATTCAAAAAATAAAGATATAATTATAGAAGAAGTATATATTACAGAAAAAGTTTGTAGTTCTATTTATAGACTTAAAGAAGTAGAATATGAACTTCTTTCTGGATTTTCTAGACTTATAGAGAAGCTCATTATTGATGCTGCTATTAAGTACAATAAAGATTCAACAGAATTACATGCAGAAGCTTATGGTTCTTTTGTTTCTGCGTTGTTGAATTATAATGCTAGCGTAAAATTTTGCACATATCTTTATGTTTCTATTTCTCAAAATTTAAGAAAGTTTTGTGAAAAGGAAAGAATGGCAAAAGTGCCATTGGAAATTGTCAATTCTGCGGCAAAAGTAAAAAGACTGATGCGTAGTGAACACCTTTCGTTTGATGAAGCTATTGAAAAAATGAAAATTTCAGAAAAAAAGAAAATGAAGATTGTGAGATCTTTTACGAAGATTAATACCGCAACTGATCTTGCTATGGAAAATAGTGATTTTTCTAAGATTGAACAAAAAGAATCTTTTGATTGGGTTCTAGAAATTGTAAATACTGTAGATTTAGGAACTTTAGAAAAAGCTGTTCTAAATGCTTTTTTAGAAGCTCCCCAAAATAGATTAGGACTCGCCAAAGGATGCCGAGATTTGACAAACCCCAACACAGGACAACCATATAGCAATACTGCCTTGTCGAAAGCCTGGAAGCGAGTAAAGAACAAAATTGGAGCCGCCCTCAGTCGAGTTGCCTAGTCTAAGAATCCCCCGCCCCAGAATAAGGAATAGAGGGAGATATGCAAATACATCAGAGACAATTGGCTTTTCCAGTTCTTTCTAAAGAAGAACGATGTTGGATGGTAGATCCAAAAAATCCTAATTTCCAATTGAATAAATTTATTGGCAATAAAAAAGCAAAAAGAAGGCTTAGTAGAGCTATATTTTCTGCTTTTAGCAAGCCAAATCGTTCTTGTGCAGAGTATTCTTTTGCCTTTTGTGGTTCTGCTTCAACTGGCAAAACTTATCTTACTAAACTTTTTGCTAATTCTTTAGAAATTCCTTTTGTTAGCATTGAACCTCAAAGTATTCGAAAAATTCATGATATTTTTCTAGAAATAGAAAAGATTTGTTTTAAATTTTCTATTGATATAGCTTTAAAAGAAAATGAAGATGGAAATTATATTTTTCCTCCTATGGTTGTTTTCATTGATGAAGTTCACAATCTTCGCAAATCTATTGTTCAAGGTCTTCTTAAGGCTACTGAACCAAATGATCGCAGTATGACGACAGAAGAAGGGATTTGTATTTCAACAAAAAATGTTTGTTGGATGATTGCAACTACTGATCGTGGTAATCTTTTTGATGCTTTTGACACTCGCTTTCAAAAAGTGAACCTTCGTCTTTATTCGAAGAGAGAAATGGCAAAAATTATTAAATTAAATAACCCTGATTGGGATATAAAGACCTGTTCGCTTGTTGCAAAATATAATTCTCATGTTCCAAGAGAAGCTATTGCTTTTGCAAAAGATATGAGAGTTGAATTTGAGATGAAAGGTTCAACCTTGCCAAAAGCAGCTAGAATTGTTGCGAAAGATCATGGTATTGATAGATACGGCATGACGCTTGCTAGAATTGAAGTTCTCAAGGCTATTGGACAAAGACCAGTGAGCGTTTCTCAACTTCAATATGTTATTCATGTAAAAGAAGACGAACTTAAGAAATTTATTCTTCCACCTCTTTTGGCGAGAACTCCAGATCAAGAACCGCTCGTGACAATTTCGACGCGAGGGTGTACAATTACCCCCGAAGGATTGAAAGAGTTGGATAAACGAAAATTGCCCCATAGAGGCGTTAATGCGATGCCTCGGCAAATAAGGTTGATGTACGATTTTCCTGTAGAAAAAGGCAATAATCATGAGTGAAGAATGGTGGATAGTTTTTGGTGCAATTGCAATTATTTGCTTCTTTTTACCTGGATTTTTTGGTGTTATATTAGGAATGTGTTGGAGTTACTTTTTGATTTATACAATTGCTAAAGGAATTAGTAATATTCGATGAAATATGGACTATGTTGCATATGTCTTTCAATAGATCGTTCTTTTAATAAAATGACTTACAAATCATTTTCTTCTATGGAACGACAAAAAGCTATTGAGATTCTAGGAAGTAGAATTTTAAACAATGTTGAAACAACATATTTGGCAATAATTTTTTGCCATAATAAAGATTTATGTTACAGACTGTCTAGTGATCTATTCCCTTTAATTACTTATGATTTAGCAAACTTATCAATAGAAGACTTTCCTCAAAAGTCTTCTATTGATAAAGTTCTTGATAATATTAAAGACTTTATTTCTGTCAATAAGGTAAGAATCAGCACCCATCCTGATCAATTTAACACTTTAGCTTCTGAAAATAAAGATTCTTTGAACAGAACAATCAAAGAGCTTAATTTTCAATCTTGGTTAATGGATAGAATTGGCTGTTCTAAAGACTATAATTCTCCTATTAATCTTCATATAAACAACAATAAAGGTGACAGAAAAGAAATTGTAAATCGTCTAGTTGATGGAATAAGTCAATTAGATGAATCATGTAGAAAAAGGTTGGTTTTTGAAAATGATGACAAAAAAGCTTGTTGGTCTGTTCGTTTGTTAAAAGATTATCTTTATGAAAAAACTAAAATTCCTATTACATTTGATTATCTTCATCACAAGTGTCATTCAGACGATTTATTAGAGGAAAAAGCTTTATCTTTATGTTATGAAACTTGGGGAGACTTTAAACCTCTTTTCCATTATTCAGAAAGTAAAGAGGGAAACAATCCAAGGGCTCATGCAGACTACCCAGAAAAAAAATTCAATAATTATGGGTTTGATTTTGATTTGGATTTTGAGTTTAAAATGAAAGATAAAGCAATTTCACACTATCAGAAATCAACATGATTACATATCCAACTTTATACTCAAGAGATTCTTTAAAAAACATTAGACTCTGGTACATGGAACAGCAAGATGAAAAATATCACACTGTTTCAGGCATTATTGATGGCGAATTGGTTACTTCTGCGTGGACTATAGCAAAATCAAAAAATGCAGGAAAGAAAAATGAAACTTCTGCCTCTCAACAAGCAACGGCTGAAATAAATGCTCGATATAAGAAACAAAGAAGGTTGTCTTATTTCGATGATATTAAAGAAGTTGATCAAGTTCGTTTTGTAAAGCCTATTTTGGCCGAGAAATACAAAGATTATGTTGATGAAATTAATTTAAAATCAAAAGAATGGTTACTACAAATTAAATTCAATGGAAATAGATGTATAGCAACAAAAGAGGGGCTTTTTACAAGAACAGGAAAGGTTTGTAAAAGTTGTCCTCACATTCATGAGTCTCTAAAAGAATTTTTCGTATTACATCCTGATGCTGTTTTGGATGGAGAATTATTTAATTATGATCTAAGACAGCAGCTTAATGAAATTAGCAAATTAATTAGAAAAACCGTTAATATTTCTCAAGAAAATCTTAAACAAAGCAAGAAATTAATTTGTTATTATATTTATGACGGTTACAATTTCGGATTTAAAAAAGAAGATCCATATATTCAAAGAAAAGAATATATTGATAAACATATAATTGATAATAAAAATCTTAGAAAGGTAGAGGACTTTTCTATCGAGAGTAAAGAGGACTTAGATAAGCATTATAAAGACTTTTTGTATGTGAATCATGAAGGAGCAATGCTTCGTCATAAAAACATGATTTATGAACATAAGAGAAGTAAGTATCTATTAAAAATGAAGCCAGAAGACGATGATGAAGCAGAAATTGTAAATATTTTTGAAGGAGAAGGGAATTGGAGTGGTTGTGGTAAAATTATCAAATTAAAATGGAAAAACGAAGAATTTGACGCCACTTTCAAAGGAACTTACGAAGAAGCTGCAGAATTTTTAAATAATAAAAATCAATGGATTGGAAAAACAGTGACATTTTTGTATAATGGTCTTACTGGATTGGGAATTCCCAATTATGCTAGAATGGATATTAAAAATTGCATTAAAACAGATAGGTAAATTTTGGAATTAGCTGTTATTTTAGGAACTCACGAGAATTCTTTAGTGTTTAAAGACACCTTAGAAAGCATAAAGTATTATTGGACGAAAGACATTTTGGTTTTAGTTGATGGCAAGAATTATGCCCAATTTAAAGATGAAGATTTTCTTTGTTTAGAAGGGTTTTATCATGGAAAAAGTTCTTCTCCTTATCGCAATGTTTGTATGGGTTTAAAAAATGCCTGGTGGAAATGGGGAGAATCCAAAGATTGGTATTGTTATATTGAATATGATTGTTTAGTTGCTTCTGATGCTATTTTAAATGAATTAAAATCCCTTTCTAAAGAAGTTTGGATGGTGGGGAATGACTATCGCATAAAGGACTCTTCCATATCGTTTCTAAATAGATTCCAGAAATCAGAGGTTTCTTTACATTATCTTTTGGGTTGTTGCAACTTCTTTTCTAAAGATTTCATGAAAAAATTATCACAAGAACGATTTTTTGATCATTTTTTAGAAGATACAAATTTCTTTCCAGCAGATAATTTGATGATAGATAAAAGTAGAGAGTTGGTTTACGACATAAATGAATATTTATACCCTAGTTTAGCTGTTTTTTATGGTGGTAAAATAGAAGAATTAGCGTGTTGGTTAGGGAATGGTTGGCGAGGAGATGGTGAAAAATATCCCATGAGATTTCACCCCTCATTAGATGAGGCAAAATTTGAAAAAGCATGTATAATGCATCCTTTAAAGGATTACAATAGTGAAATACGACAATGCTATAGAAAACAAAGAATATGATTGCTTTCAAGCAATGGATTACTTGCGAATAATAGAAGAATTGCCAAAAAAAATGATTCGGGCAATTCAATTATTTAATCATTACTACTTTGGTATCTTTGCTTCCGATAGTCAAGACTTTAAATTTCTTGTAAACACCATTAGAAACAAATTCAGCTAAAGTACTATTGGAAGGCCAGGAAGATTTAGGATTGGTTTTAACCACATAATAAACTCCTTTTTCTTTTTCAGAAAGCACTTCGTTTATTTGCAAATTGGCAAACATTTTTCACCTCCATGTGAAATTGACAAACTTATTTATTACTTATAAATTTAAATTTTTAAAACAAATGGAAATAACATGACAAAACAAGAAGGAATGCAATTTTTACACATACAGTAATTGATGAAGATTCAATTGAAAAAGCACCAAATTCATACTATTTAACAAGTTGTAATTTCTCAATGTTTCTACCTATAATTTTTACATTGAAAAGATCTATATAATTTGTCTACAAGAGGAAAAATAATGAATTACTATGATTTTTGTAAGGTTTTGGAAGAAAATGATCAAGAGTCGCAAAATCCAACAACGATGAGACCGGCACACGGGTTGACAGGCGCAAAAATTGCAACAATGCAAAATAGAAAAGATTTGGGTGCTATGGGTTTTGATGCACTACAAGACATATATGTAGCTTTAAAACAAATGACTATGCCAGTAGAACAAGGTGGCAATCCTGCAAAATTTAAGTCTATAATTGCAATTTTAGCTAGAGAAATTGGCGATAATACTTTAATGGCAAAGGCTAATAAAGTTATAAGCCAATATTAGAAATTTGATCATGTCTAAAAATATAAAAATGATTTGTCAAATCATAGCAGGCAGTCATCTTTTTGGACTAGAAACTCCAGAATCAGACATCGATTATCGTGGAGTTTTCATTAATGCAGATTACCAAGAAATATTAGGTCTAAATGAACATAAAATTATAAAAAAAGAATCGGAAGATCTTCTTTTTTTTGAACTTAGACATTACCTTTCTCATTTGAAAAAAAGCAATGTCTCTTCTATTGAACTTTTGTTTGCCGAAAATTTCCAAACAATAACAGAAGAATTCAAGATTATTCAAGAAAATAAATATTCTTTGATTGATAGTAATTATCTTTTTTCTAGCCTTACTGGTTACATTCAGGGGGAATTAAGATTGGCTAATGGCGAAAGAACTGGAGCGTTAGGAAGCAAAAGAAAAGCTCAAATTGAGAAGTATGGTTTTAGCCCTAAAAACTTCTCGCATCTAATAAGATTAGCATATTGCGGAGAAATGTTCTTTAAAAATTCTATATTCCCTGTAAATTTGAAAGGACACGAAATTCATGAATTGATATATAAAATCAAGACGCAGCCACAAAATTATAGTAAGTCGGATATGAACTTGCTTTCTCAGGATAGAATTGCTAGACTAGGGGATGCTTACGAGTCCAGGGGGGTTTCCTACAGGTTTGATGTGGAATTAGCAAACAAACTTTGTCTAAGATTTTATCTCCCATTTTTAGAAGGAATTAACATTGAGTAAGAGAAAACGATTGAAACAATATATGGTCGGAGTTCTAACTTATTATAGAACTGAATGGACCGATGTTTCAGACAAAGATCGCGAATATAAAGTGTTGGTTTCTGACCAAATTCAAGATCTAATTTTTGAATGTTTTAAATCAGGATACAACATCCAAAACGCAGCAAGTGAAGTGAAACAGTTTTTTAATCTAGTTGAAAATTTTGAAAGACCAACAGGAATAAAAGATACAGAATCTTGAAGAAAATGTAAAGAAAATTTCAAATTTGATAGGAGAAGTAGAAGATCAAATGAAAAGAGCCTCAGAGAAAAGAAATTTTCTCTGCCATGCTAGAAAAAAACTTGAAAATCAAATGGAAGAAGATCATGCTATAAATCCAAAACCTGGAGATTTTTGGCACGAAATGTATACTCCAGTTTGTATAGTTTTAGATGCAAACAACGATTATGTAACTATTTGCAAAAAACACAGAATGTTTACCATTTGGAAGGAAAAAAGAGATGAGAGAATTGTTTGATAAATATCCAAGTTTTGAATTTGCAACCGACTCCAATGATCAAGTATATAGAATTAAATATATAGAATCCATAGAAGAAAAAGGCGTTATTCATTTTATTAAAAAAGAAAAGAAAGTAAAGAAAGAAAAACTAAACTCTATCATCTTTCAATTGATTTCTAGAATAGAGGCGGATGATTGATGATTTTTTTACTTTATATGATTTTGTTTTAATTTTAATTTTACTTATTTTAAGTGGCATTTTAGAAAATAACCAATTGAGGGGGAAGTAATGGCGAAAATCAATATTGAACTAGAACCTTGGGTGGTTCCAAATTTTGTTAGGCAAAAAACAAAACCGAGTATGAGACAAGAAGGTTACAAAGAAGGTTTATCAATTAGTATAAAAGATTTAGATGAAGATGTTTTGTCAGATCTTTGTGATGAATTTAGACAAGGAATCTTTAAGAAAGCTGGCAAAGTTGATTCAAAATTAACCATTCTTTAAATTTCAATTGATCCCAAGCTGCATCAAGTTCTTTTTGAGTTCTGCTTCTAAAAGGATTTGAAGTTTTTCCTAAAAGATCTTCTGGTTTTAAAATAATATCATCGTATTCTTTTGCTTGAGATCTTAAAAAATATTTTGTTTGTAGTCTAGTTAAACCAGGAGGGATAGCAATTCCTTTAGCAAATCCACTTCCCCAAGTTTCAGGAGTTTCTTTGCTTGGCTTTAAAGATTTTAAAAAATCTTGTTTTGTTTTACTTTTTTCAATATGTTTTAATTGACTAAAAGAAATTTTAGGTTCGTTTTCCGTACAATCTGGCGGAATATATCCTTTTAAAATTGGATAATTTTCAATAGTTTCATCATCTAAAAGATTGCAAAGGATGTATTTTGCTTTTTGAGCTTCAATTCCAACTTTGGTATGAATGTCTGTTCTTAATTTTTCAATTTCTTGAATTGAATATTCTTTGCCTTTAATTAAAAAAATAGGGGGGGGTTCTAATTCGATATTGGAAATAAATTGTTTGTAAGAATATTGGATACCTCCTAGTTCATAAGTATATTCTTTTTCTTTGCCAAAAAAAGTTTTAATGAATTCTACAACTTTTAATCTTAAATTATAGGGGACACTAGAACTCCAGAATGAAACAATTTCGTCTCTGTGCCACAATCTACCAGTCATCATTTCGCTAGAACTCACATCATTATAGTTTTTTTCTTTATTTTTAATTATTTCCAATGATTTTTCTGTAGATTCTGTTTTTTCTCCAAAAAATTTTAAATATTTTTTACTATTCTCCCAATTTTGATAATCAGAAGAAGAAGTAATTTCTTCTTCATTTTTATCTTTCATTTTAATCATTTGGCCCAAATAATAATGTCCAATATTTTTTTCTAAAACATATGTTCTTGACCATATAATAAAACCATCTTCAAATAAGAAGAAGCTAACTGCATCATCTCTTGTGTATGATATATTTCTTCCATTTAATTTCACTGTATCTGGATTTTCATTTAGTTTCATGATAATATATAGGGTTGATTTTTCACAAATCTAGGCTAGAATAGACTAGGTTAGGCTCTAAGAATCTCTCGCCCTTGAATAAAAGACTATGGAAAAACATTATTTTAACTGTAGTTGTCATTCACCTGAACACACTCTGGAATTCATGTATGATAATGAAGATGATTTATTTTATGTTGTTACATTCTTGAATAATACTCATTTTCTTTGTAGAATTTGGAATGCAACAAAATACATATTTGGATATAAATGTAAATATGGTCATTTTAACGAATTCATTTTGAAAAATGAAGATGTTAATAAACTTATTAAATTACTAGAAATTTCTAAAAACAATGGATGATCTTAAAGATTTTTTCGAAGAATTAAAAGCATGTTACAATAGGGAAAAGCAAGATTTTTCTTGGGAGTGGGAATATTTAAAAGAAGTAACGAAAGAATATTCTTTGAAAGAATATTTGTTTTTTATTGCATTTAACTATTCAAAAAACATTATACATGGACCGTTGCCAAATAATCTTCATTCTAGAATGGTTTTAGAATATAATAATATCTGGTCAAAAAGATATATTAATTACCTTGAAAATAAAGATATTTGCTAATTATGGAATTGGATGTAAAATCTATAGATGAACTCTGCCATTTGTTTCGAGACAAAATGCATGATATTTATAGGAAAAACAACAAAAAGAAAGTCTTATTTCCGAACTATATTTCAGAATATAATGCTTGGCAAAATTATTTAAGAGAAAATCTAAAATTAGAAGTAGTGGAGGTTATAGGTCCAGTTAAAACAGGTTTTATAAAAAATAAAGACCTTGAAATTTGGATTAAAATAATGAATCCAAGTAATGCTTCTGGTTATGGACAAGAATATATAATTATTCCAGAAGACATTGCTGAAAAAATACTATTATTGAAAGGATTGCCAGATAAGCTATGAGTTTGACCATTATAGGCGATGTACACGGTCATTACGCCAAATATGAGCGAATGGCTCGTAAAAGAGAAAACACCGTTCAAATCGGAGATTTGGGCTTCAAATATGATTGTTTAAATAATCTAGATCCAAATAATCATAAATTAATTGGAGGAAATCATGATAATTATGATATTATTGCTAAATATCCTCATTATCTTGGAGATTTTGGCAATTGTTCTTTAGACGGAAAAGATTTTTTCTTTTATCGCGGAGCATTTAGTATAGATCGCTATTATAGAACAATTGGGATTGATTGGTGGCAAGCAGAACAAGTAAATTATTCTTTTTTTGAAGAAGTTAAAAAGTTGTATGTCGAAACAAAACCAGATTTGGTTTTGACGCATGATTGTCCATCAAGCATTACTCCAAGTCTTTTGCCTACAAATTCGCAAATTTATCACAATACGACAAGTCATGCATTAGAAGAGTTATTTAAAATACATCAACCTAAGATGTGGTTGTTTGGTCATTATCATGTGTCTAAAACTATTGTTAGCGATGGTACTAAGTTTATTTGCCTTGACGAATTAGAAACTTTGGATATTTAAATGGATATAAAACAAATTGGTGATGATTATATCGAAGCTTCATGTTGTAGTTGCGGAGAGGCTTTGTTAATTAGTTCTAACGATGTTGTAAATGTTAAAGTTGGCAAGTCTACAATGCTAGGAAACACTTCTATTCCAGTTCCAGTAGGCTTGCTTTGTTATGTTTGTAATAAACAAGAAAATGCAGGCAAAGATTTATCTATCAAGTTTATAAAGCCAGTTTGTTGTAATTGTGGAGAACCATTAAAGGAAGTTGGCAATGTTAAACTTGATGAAAATGGCAATGTGTGTGGCGTATTTTGTTTGAATTGTTCTGAAAACGAAGAAGAAAATCATGAAGAAAATTTCAATTAAATGATATGTTAAAAATTACATAAAAAATTGACAATAAATATGTAGAAATTAGATCAATAAAGATAATAGTTTCCATTTTGAAAGAGGGATTTATGCCAAGACTAACAGATATTATTCCTTTAGATGATCTTCATTGGGATTCTAGTTCAAAGTCTTTTCAGGTATTGTCAGAAACCCAAGTTGCAAATATTGTAGAAGCTTGTTATAGAATAGGAATGATAGATTCTTATGAAATTAGAAAAGTCATAAAAGAATATGAACAGGTCAAATGCGGAAACTTGTTCTTTAAACATTTTATTAATGGAAACCTTGCCATTTATGAATTTCATAAGGGAATTCCACAATTTGAACCAGTAAAAAATGAACAAGAAGTAATTTTAAAATTTACTTCATTTTCAAATGAAGAAGAAGCAAAATGTTTTGGTTTTTATAAAGAATTAAATCAAAGATTTGTTAACTTTGGAGATGTAGAATATAATGATATTCTTGAAACTTTATATGAAACAATTTTGAATTTTGCTAAAAGATGGAATATAAACATTCTTTCTGGTGAGAATATAGAAAATAATGAATTGGCATTTCAAAATATACAATTTGCCACAGAATTACAACGAAGAAATTGGAGTATTTTAGAATTGAATAAATTGCCAGGAAAGGTTATAATCGTTGTTAGGTTAAAGGGAAGTTGGTTTCGTACTAAATATTTAGAAAGAAAAAGTAAATGAGTCAAGAAAAAATTAAAGAACTTCTTTTTAAGCAAGTTGAAAAGCCAAAAGGATTATGTGAAACTAAAATCATAAATGTTTATGAAAATAGATATCGAATAAATCTTTGGGTTAAAATTGAAGAAGATGGATTTACTAAAAACAAAATAGGTAAAAGTTTTTTTGCCACTTTTGAAAATGATGAATTACATATTAAGCAAGGAAACGAAAAATAATACCAAAAATTGCATAGATTCTGTAGTGTCTAATGATTTTAGATTTAAATAAATATGCAATTAAAGGCAAATATGCAGAACACATTTGTAAAATTTTATTTAAAAAGTCAGTTTTAGAAAAAAATATATGGATAATAGAATATATTAAGTTGTTCGGTTGACAACTTTGTCAAATTGGCTAGAATCAGGCGGTGGGGGACTATTTTCAAATAAAAGGATTCGTTAAATGCTGATAAAAAAAGAACCAAAACGACATTCTCTTTTTTCTATTTTCAATTTTGAAACAGAAGAAAAGAGAGAAATTACAAAACAAGAAATTAGAGAAAAAGCTTATTTGCTGTGGGAATCCGCTGGGAGACTAGAAGGAAATAATGAACATTTTTGGAATGTCGCAGAAAATGAATTAAAAGGAAATTTAAATGGATGAAATACAAGAATACATTTATGCTTTAAAAAAAGTTTGTTGAAAATCTCGTACTAATTCAAAAATTTGCATTTATTTTAATCAAAGATTGTTTGAAATATTCCGAAATGAACGAACTAAAAAAGAAAATTTTGGAATATTTGTGAAAAAAAATCCGTATGATATTGTTATTAAAAATAAAATATATAAAATATTTTCTAAAGTAATTGAATTTAACAGGAATGTTTTAGAAATAGAAGAAAAAAATAAAATAATTAACGATCAAATTTCTAAAATTTGTAAAAAACTAGATATTATTCAGGTGGTAGAAAAAGAGGAGGATTCTAATTATTTTTATATTAAAAATATTTTTAATCCATATGTAGTAAAAAAGGAATATTTCAAAATAAAAAAAGATGTGGCGGACAAAATCGTTTTTTTTGGTGAGGATTTCCTAAATGAACAGAAAACAAGTTGAGGATAAAGCTTGGTTGTTATATGGGTTATTTCTGACCTATAATAACCCTGGAGATAATCCAAATTTCAAACTATCTAAAGTCAATAAGGATTATTTTGCATTGTCACATAACGAAGTGATTTTTAGATGTAAAAAACTAAGTCAGGTTGTAAAGTTTTTGGAGAAATATGATGCTTTGGACAGAAATTAGATCTTGGGCTAAAAAAATTGGTTACGAGACTAAAAAAATAGAAGATCAATTTTCTTGGAAAAAAATAGGTTCTGAAGAAACGGGAGTTTGTAAAAATTTAAATGAATTAGCGACAGAGATATTTAATAAACACACTGATTACAAATGGTTTGAGCATCAACAAAATTACAAAAAAAACAAAGGAATTTAAAAATGTGGATTTTTACCAAATATGGTTTTTATAGTGCAGTTTGTGCAAGAAAAAATTTAAAAATTGAAGGAATAGATGAATCAAAAATTATGATTCGTTCCAGATCAAAAATGCATTTGGAAAACCTGATTGAAAGATTTACTGTCTTAGAAGGAAAAATTCATGAAACTCTCAATAATGATTATAGATACAGAATATTTACAGAAAAGGAAACTTGGGGAAATGTTCTTCAAGATATAGGACAAGAACTAGATTATGACAATTTCAAAAATGAAGTAAAAAATCATTCTAAAGATTATGATTATTATGAAAGTTTGGGTGATGTTTGGGAAACAATGTACAAATTGCAAAATAATTATCGCTGAAACATTTTCTTAATTTTTGTTACAATAATTTGATCTGCTGGGTGTGTTACAACCTTGTCTAAATCTTTGATTGGTACAAGGGAAACACCCTGCGATTCCCATCCCATATTTTTAGGATTTCCGCCAATTCTTTTGGCGAGATAATATCTTGTTATAGATGTAGTTTTTTCTGCGTCTCCAACATATCCTATCAACTTAACATGTATGCCTGTTTCTTCATAGACTTCTTTTATGGCGGTTTCTCTTTGATCTAGCCCATCTTCAACTTTTCCTTTTGGGAAAGTTGCCTCATATCCACCAAATTGATTGGTTGGATGTAAGATCCAGACTCTATTATCTGGTTCTATTATTATAGCTCCTGCTGCATTTTTTTTAATTGGATGATTAACTATTGGAGGCTCGGCAAAATCTTCATAGTTTTTAAGATTAATTTTCTGGTCTTTAAAGTCTATATCGTGTAAATGATCTAGAACATCTCCTTCTGGGGTTATTGTTGCCATTGAGTTTGCATCGTGCCAAGATTCTTTTGAAGTATTTACATGAGGATTATTTATTTTTATAAGATTTTCTTTTGTTGATTTTGGATGATAATTTTCTTTATAATAATGTCTTTTAAATGTTTGCCATTTTATTTTTTTTAATTTTAGATCTTCTTTATCTGATTTGTCAAAATTAGATAAATATTCTATTCCTTTTTGATATGTGCTTATAAGTTCTTTTTCTTGTGGATTTTTTTCTTGAATTTTTGCTTCTATTTTTATAATAACATTTTCTATTGATTTTATTGTATCTTTCAAAATTTTATATTTATTAGATGTTTGAATTTTAGATTTCTGTGTCAAAATAGTTTTGATTAATATAAAAATCTTATTTATAGTTCCGTAAAATTCGTTTGCGTAAAAATAATTATTATTGAGATTATGTAAAGATCCTTGCGATATGCGAAGTATTTTTTCAGCGACAAGTATCACTCCAGTTGCCCAGCGATCAATGGCGGAATCTTCTGGTTCCCAATTTATTATATTGTGTTGTCTTTGTTTTACACCATCCAATCTTTTTGCATAGTCCTCTTTTGTTTTGCTAATATGACTTTCTTTTATAATAATATCTAATATTTTACATTTTGTTGTGTAGAAAAATACGGCTTGTGTAGGTTCTGTTTCATATATAGTTCCTGTTCCATGTCTATCAATAATACCCTCTATCCCCAACATCTTTAGTATTTTGGTCCAAATGACATAATATTTTTTTTTCGTTTTATTTGATTCTTGGTACGCCAATTGCCTTGCTATATCATAGGTAAAATAATCAGATTCTCTTGCGTGTTGATTTCGTGTATTTAACTTCCAAAAAGCTTGCATCCAATTTAAATTATTTTCTTTTGAATAATTTACTATTTCTTTTTTATAATTAAAATCTATAGATTCCACTTCATCTATAATTTTTTTTCTAACTTCATATATTTTTTTATTAAATTTATTTTCCATTAAAGTCAATTTTCTTTTTATTTCTTTGACAAAAGTTGAATTTTGTGTATCGTAACTTATTATCCAATATATAATATTTCCCATAAAATGTGGAGGAATATAACCTAAATTTTCGTTTAATTTTTCTAAAATTTCATATAAAGAGTTGTGATCCCCAGAATATATTCCTAATTTTTTTTCATATTGTATTTGTTTTTCTGAAAGGTCCGCAGAAAGATCTTTTTCATTCACTTTGTCAAACATAAGATCATAATCTTTATTTACAAATTTTTCCATATCTCGAGGGAGATTCCATGCCAATGTCTCGATAGACAGATTTGAATTTGAATTAAAATCTAATTTTTTTACTTCTTTTGAAGTATCAAGAAAGTCGTCGTTGAATCTACTTGAAAGAATATAACTTTTTTTATCTTTAAATATTTTCTCCAGCGAATTTTTTATAAGTTTTGCAATTTTGTTATTGTTTTGATTAAATATTTCATTAAATATTTCTTTAATTATTTCAAGTTCTTTAATTAAATATTTTGTTAAATTGCCAATTGAGTTTGCTTTTCTTGCAAATACTCTGGATAAAACATTATTGTCCTGAAGTGTTCTTTGTTCTATATCTAAAACATTTTTACTTTCATTTTTGAATACGATCATATATCTACGAACTGATGCGAATGGAACATTTCCAATTTGATCAATAATATATGAAAGGGGATAAGCATATAGTCCAAAAGGTGTTTGTCCGTCCTGTGACATAGGAAAAATGCCTAATTTTGGTATGTCTGAATAATGTACATATAAGTCTTTTGCATCAATTTCATTTTTTTCTAGGATATTTTTCAATCTTTCAATAACATGTTGTTTTCGCCAAGATTTACCAGTTTTTGGATCAACACTATCTCCTGTGGCTTTTTTGACCAAAGTAGCTTCAATAAGTTCTTCTAATTTGAAAAAATCACTAAAATTCATTTAATTTTTCTCTTATTTTAACATATCTAATTTTTAATTTAAAAGTTATTTCACTTATATCTTGATTTATTTCAGATGTAAGTTTTGATTTTTTATGTTCATCAATTAGTTCGGCAACTTTATATAATGCTTCTCGTTGCACAAAATTTATAGTTTGTTCAATTTGATTCCAACTCACGCTTTTAAATACATTTGCTGCTTCAATTATGTCATTCTTTTGCATCTTCGAAAATACCAACCCAGCCTGCATGGACATAGTTGGGTCTTTGAATGTGTCTAACTCCCCAGGATTCTCCTCAAACGAGTCATTTTTCCTGCCTCCCCTAGCTCGAAATGTCAAACTTCCGCCTGGATCAATGCGATATGCAGATTTATCTGAAATTATAATATTATCAAAATTTAATCCCATTGTGTCCCAATTAGCTAAAAAAGCATCAACAAAATATCCGTCATTAATATCTTTATGCCCTATTAATGGATGATGGCTATGAGCTATTTTGCCTGAAATTTCTTTAGTTGCAATTCCTAATGATTCTTTATTTTCATCTACTACCAAATGAGAATTTGCCGTTTTTATGCCAAAAAGAGCATATATCTTATACGCGAGATGCTCCACGACAGACTGTAATTCTGGATCTGTAAACTTTACATAATACACATCTTCTCCCTTTTTATATTTTTCGAGTTTGTGCGTACTTCTATTTGCGGCAGAGCCAAATTTTTCTAATCCAATAAGATTAATTTCATTTAAAAATTGACAGAATGTTTTCATTATTATATTTAGGTTAAAAAAATCAAAAATAAGTTGCCTAAAAATGCAAATTGGCTACAATATAGAATCGGACCAATCCTATAAATTTAGCTAAATATTTTGATTTCGATGTGATTTCAAACCACAAAAGAAACTTAAAAAAGAACCAGAATACGCTTATTATGTAATTGAAGAAAGATTTAAAGAAGCTGAATAATACATTGTGAAAGATAGCTTTGCCTATGTTTATGCACAAAATATAGGTAGATGGCATGAAGCCTTGTTGCATTGAATGTGAACTACCAGAACATATGCACAAAATTACTTTTAAGAAGTTTTGAAGCAAATCATTTCGTTAAACAATATTTTAAATTTTTGAAATAATTACATGCTTAAATTTAGTGGAAGTGAATATTCAAAATTTTATGATTTATTCAAAAAGGAATATGTAAAAAGAAATGATTGTTGGAACGAATATTGCGAACGAAACAATGTGAAAATATTCGATTCCGATTTGCTTTATTTTTTTATTGAAAAGGAAGGAGTGATTTTTCAAAATCCTCAAAATGAATTCAATTATAATTCAAAATATTATTGTATAATTCCAGAAGATTTTATCGAAAAGGCACTTGCTCTAAATTTTCTACCGTAGCCAGGCTCTAAGATTCCCTCCGTGTTGAATAGAGAAATAGGAGAAAAACTATGGGATATACACATTATTGGAATCGTACAGCAGATTTCACTCAAAAAGAATGGGATAAAATTTGTTTTGATATTTTTGAAGTTATTACCAAATATTGTGAACCAAATGGCATTAAAATAGTGAGAGATAAAGATGAAGATTCTCATCCATTAATTAATAACCAACAAATTCATTTAAATGGCTACAAAGATGAAGCTTATGAAACCTTTTTTGTAAATAAAAAAATAAAAAATCAATATTTTAAAAACTTTAAAAACGGTGAGTCGTTTGATTTTTGTAAGACTCAACGAAGACCATATGATATGATGGTTATGTTGGCTCTTCTAATTATGAAAAATCATGCGAGCAAAACATTCTCTTATTCATCAGACGGAAATTGGAATGAAGAATGGAAACCAGCTAAGAAAATTTTTAAAGAAATATTTAAAATTAATCCAAGTTGATTTCAAGATGGCGATTGGAAAACCTTTCAAGAATCCAACGCTATAAGATAGAATAGCACCCAGGAACCCCAAACATGGCAAAGTGTAATAAGACCCTTTACAACATTCTCTCGTCTATTAAAGCGTCACAGGATGACAGAGGCATTATTTTCCATTTTGAAAATAACACCAGTTTTCGATGGAGTGTGATAGATCATAGATTCTATCACGAAAATACAAATTCTGAATTTGCCCAAATTCACTTTAAAAATATTCTTTGGGGCATGGAAGTACACCCAGGAAGAGAACACTTCTTCACAACTCTTTCTAATAAAGCAAATGAAGGTTGGACAAAGAATTTCTTCTATATATTGAACAAATATGTTCAAGATCAAATTTTAAAAACTAAGAAAAACAAAAAGTATTGCAAACTTGAAGTCCGAAAGATTTGTAAGCTCGATACAATGCTCCAAAAAGATGTCATTTGGCCAATTGAAAGTCTTGCTAAAAATAACTTTATTGCCCAAATGAATCTTGATAACCTTTGTAAAGAAGTTTTCAAAGATGGCAAAGTTCTTTCTTTTAAAGATATGCAACAGACTGGATTGGACAAATGGTTTTTTCATAATGTTGGCGACAGAGTTCATCCAAAACATCTTAGGGATGATGCTAATTGTTACAATGCAGAAAATGATGTTTATGGTGAAGATGAAAACAAGATGTTTATTCTTGGCAACTATCTACAAGATTATCAAAAATCCGTAGAAAAAGAATTTGGTGATGTTTTTCGACATACTTGGGAAAAATACAAATTTCCATTGAATGGATCGGGATATTACTTTACTTATTTCAAACAAGATTTTGATTATCTTGTTTCGTTGGGATATGATCGCAAAAGGCTTATTGATTATCTTTTTGAAGATCTTTCTCATCAAGGACTTCGAGTAAAGGCTGGAGATAATTGTGGACATATTGGCATTATGAAAGATTATGCCAGAATGTCCATAGAAGTTCTTGGAAAAGATTTTGATCGTTATCCAAGATATCTAAAAACTGCACATGATATTGTGATGCAGAATTATCAGGTAAATAAGAGCAAGACTCTTGTTGAAAAGTATAATAAGATTGTTGAAAACCTCACTAAACTTGAATATAAGGGCGAAAAGTATAGTGTTATTGCACCAAAAACAGTGGACGAGGTGGTAAAAGAAGGACAATCTCTCAATCATTGTGTGGCGAATTACATTGAAGATTTTGTTAATGGACAATACGCCATTCTTTTCTTGAGAGATAATGAAAGAATTGATCATTCTCTTGTCACTATACAGGTAATTAAAGGAAGAGTTATTCAGTCTCGCGGGGTGAACAATCGTTTTATTGAAAAAGAAGAAAAGGAATTCTTGAATATATACGAAAATAAGATTAACAAACAAAAGGAATTAATTGAAACTGAATGAATAATTTAAATAAAAATTATGAAATTAGAGATAAAATTATTTTTGGAGATGAAAAAATTCATTGGGTTGGAGGCATTGCTTACTTTTACAAACTTTCATTAGAAAAAATTGAAATTCTTTTAAAAAATAATTTCATTGATTTAAATTCAAAACATGGCGAATCTTCAACTGCCGAGGATTTTTTAAATTATATGAGAAGGCATTCTGCTTTAGCATGTGGATATGTTGTAAGTCATCATAGAAGTGACTATAGAATGATTATAACTGGACTTATTTTTGAAGGAAAAGTTTCTTCTGAAATGAAAAAAGATTTTGTTTACATGTCGCAAAATGCAGATGAATTAGAAGTTCAAGACGATAAGCTGTTATCATCATGGCATTAAAAACTGATCCGTCTAATGTTTAATGGCTTAAATTAGCTACTGATAGGTCGATTTGTTCTTTCTAAAAAAGAATGTGAAAGGTTTTTTGAATAATTGTGTCTACTAATCGTAATTTAGAACAAATAAAACAAAGACGAAAACAAGAAGAAGAATATTGGAAGCAATTAAGACATATTGCTTCCAAAGATGAAATTGTTGAATTTTACAAATTATATGTAAAATATTTAGAATGGAATGATATTATCAGTCCTGATAGACAAGCTATCCACAAAATGGCTGTAAAAGTTATTGAATTGATAGAGAAAGTGGACTAAGATATCAGCCACATTAGTAGACCCACTCTGTTTTTTTCGTAGAAAATAGCATATAATATCAGACCAAGTAGAATATTTTGCGAGAAAACAAAGGCGTACAAACATGGAAGAGACAGTGGAAATTTTAAATAATAAAATAACAATTAAGTTTAAAAAAGAAGAATACGGTTTTTCTTGTACTACAGAAGATTATCCAAGTTTGACAGCTTGGCAATATAACAAAGAAGAATCAAAAAAAATATTAATTAAAGAAATTATTTCTTTAGAAAAAGATAGATCTTTCGATTTGATTAGAAATTTTATAAAAGAAAATGAAATTGAAAATTTTGATCAACTTTGTGAAAATCACTCTGTTTCTGCATTGTTACTTGTAGAAGAACTTTGCAAATTTAAACAATTATGAAGATGAAAGTTGAAATCTAAGACTCTATATTATGAGAAAAGTTCACATATCTCATAATGATCCTCTTGTTTTTCATTAATGAAACCAAATAGTGCATTCTACGAAGCATTAAAACTAGAGAAAATTAAAAATGCAAATTGAAAAAGTTTATGAATTTTGGAATGAAAAACTAAAAAATATAAGGGATTCTAAAGTTGTAATAGCTGGAGGAAGTGTAAGGGATCATTTTTTAGGGGTTAAACCAAAAGATTATGATGTTTTTGTTGTAAATTGCAATAAAAAAACAGAATTGATATCAAGAATTGCAGAAATAAAAGAAGCTTCTGTAATTGAAAGAGATGTTTTAAACCATTTTTCTATCCATGAAGATCTTATTGCTAATCTTTATTGGGAAGGCAAAATTGTTCAAATAATCAGATCTACAAATACCACTGTTGATAGTTTGCTCAAAGGATTTGATTGGAATATTTGTCTTTTTGCATATGATGGAAATTTTATTTTAAAAGAAGATGTAGAAAAACTCCAACCTGGAAATAATCTTATTTTACATAATTTCGACAAACCTATCAATAACTTAAAAAGAGGATTTTTGTTCGCAGAAAGATATGGCTTGAAATTCCAAAAACAAGATATCAAATTTCTTTGTGATCTTGTTTTAAAAATTCCAGAACCCCTAGAGGATATAAAAATTGAGGATTGATTTTGTCAACTCTGCTTACGATGCTATTTAAGATGGCGTTCTTCATTTGTCCCCACATGAATCGTTGGGGATATTTTGATCTTCAAGTCAAGCATATTTTAAAATTACTTGACACGATTTAAAAAGAAAATACAATTAATATCAATGAAATATATAGAAAATCGAATTGTAACAACACCAACAGAAGAAGCCTTGGCTCTTATGCGAAAGTGCAAAATGAAGGATTGGAACAAGTTTCAAGAAACAACCATTCAAATTATGGAATGGCTAGCAGATGCCAAGAGCAAAGGTTTCGCTGTAGGTAGCTGGAATCTGGAAACAGGCGAAAAGTTTAAACTATATCATCCAGTTCTAGAAAAAATAACAGTTTAATGATAACATATATTAAAATTCATCTGCCAGTTTTGTTAAATTATAAAGAAACATAAGCTTGTTAAAATTTAAAAATTAATTATCTTAAAGAAAAATTTTTTACCCTAAGTTTACAAAAACATTTCTTTTATGTAAATAAATATCCATATTTCCATGCCGAAATAGCTAATTTAAATAATGACTTTTCTTTTGTTCTTTCGGAAAGACTTCCTGTTAAAATAGCGAAATATAAATAAACTTGACTTTAAGAACCACAAATGATACACTTATTGGCACGAGTGGTGGCATTTTCAATGGAAATAAAAATCAATTCCAATATATTTAATTGAAATTGATAAAAACGAAAAGTTCAAAGATACTATTGTAAATAAATAATGCCCAATTAAACAATATGTAATTTTTTGAGGAGTTTAAAAATGTCTGTCAACATAAAAATGTCTGTCAACACTGGATTTGAGAACAATTGGAATTCTAATATATCTTATGATTTTGCTTCTCGGACATTAGATGTAATTGTGCCTTTAAAAATAGTTTCTATAGATAGAAAAGGCAAGACTTTTGAAAGTGCTCAGGATGACTATCTAAAAGAACTTTGTCTTTTTGGGAAACTCAAAAAAAACTACACGATTGTAGATATAAATACAAAATGTTTTGATGCTAAAATTTTAGGATTTAAAAATCAAGAAGACGATGAATATCAGGTTGATATTACAAAACAACTTTTACCTTGGAAAACTTATTTTGCGGGAAAATCAAAAAGCAAAGATCCTAGTAAAGAAGTTTCTATGGAGATTGGGTTCAAAATAACCAATAATCCATATGCTCCAATTTATACTAGTGCTAAAAATGGACATTGGATTAACTTTTATAATTTTGAAATAAAAAACTTTTATGTAAAAGTTGAACATTTCAAAACGGAATTTAGTGTAGAAGATAAAATTTCTGCTAAAATAAAAAATTATAACATAGAACTTTTAAATGAAATTGTATCAAAAAGCAATTCTACCAATACAAAGAATGATTGTGGTCATTCTCATTATACAACAATTACAACAACTGATTTGTCAAATTGGAATAATTGGAGTAATCACAATAACATCATCTATAAATGTAATTATTTTCAAAATGGATAACTTGAAAAAAGAGTTAGAAGAATATTTAGAATCTTTAGATGTAAAAGAAATGCCATATCTAGGAATTAATCTTCCTTTAAAACATGTGAGTCATGAAGATTTTTGTAAGATTTGTTGCTGGATAATAGCTAGTGGAAAAGCAGAAAAACTTCCGAATAATTTATACAATAGAATTTTACTTGGCGAAAAAAATAAATACACTTCTATTATTGTAAGATTTTTAGAATAAAAATGTTCCAAGTGTAAATGAAAAATAAAATGAATACAACCGTTGTTAATTTAAATTGTTACTTACAATAGGAAAAATTGACTTGAGTGAAGAAATGTCAGAATTGCAAAAAGAAATTATAAGTTTTACATTGGAACAAAAAATCCATGTGACAGGATTGGAACAATGGCACATGAAAGAAAATATGTTGTTTAATTTATTGTTGGAACTTAGTAAGGTATATAAACTTCCACAAAATCTTCATAATAGAATGATCTTAGAAAAAAACAAATGTAGTGAAAAATATTTAGAAATAATTAAAAAAGAATAATAATCAATTGTATTTAAACCATGTTTAAAATGAATTTTGCTCTAAGAATCCACAACCCTAGACTATAATAGGATGACGGCCCCATCGTCTAATGGCTCAGGACATCAGATTTTCACTCTGATAATCAGGATTCGATTTCCTGTGGGGTCATAATTATTTTTAAACTAATAAAAGATTTCCTCCTTCATCTTTACTATTAAATTATTCTGCGAAAATATGTGAAAAAACCCTGGATTGGACATTGTTTCAAACTAATCAATTTAAGAATAACTCTTGTGATAATCGAGCCATGACCGGCGGCTTCGATTCATCACATTGTTCGTCGTTAAAAGGAGCTTGATATGCGTTGCAATCGTTGTAAATTGTTTGGAAAGTGTCGAGCGATTCGGCAGGCGAGTCGTGAGCATTTTCGGTGGAGTATTCACAATCTGCTCGGGCATCCTCTTTCGGAGTTGGCGTACCTGATTGGATTACGATCGCTTAGCGATAAGCTACATGATGCGACAATACCGAAACACGATGCGGGTCAAGGTCGCGGGTAGCGATGAAGAACTCAGAAATTCATCGAGTCGCCGCGACGAACCTAGTTTAGAATAGAGAGAAGTAAGAAAACGCTGTGGAAAAAATTAAACAAGCATTAGATGAAGATTTGCGAAAACTCATAAGAGAAATTCGCGAACTAAATGCTGCAATTACCATTAACGATTTTAAGAAAAGTAAACTTCTTCAAAGTCTTATAGATGACGAAATGAATAAAGATCATATGTGTCTAGGATCAATCTACGAAAATATTAAAACATCATTGTACTTAGAAGCAGCTAGACGATTTGAAAAAGGAACTAAATAAATTACATTACAATAAGCAACTTGGCCGAGTGGCGGAATTGGTGATACGCACGGGACTTAAAATCCCGCACATAAGAAACATTAGGGGTTCGAATCCCCTCTCGGCTATTTTTTTGTTCAACTTGTAAAGGATTTCAAAGAAGAAAATTGGCAAAAAAACACACAAATTTTTCTTGGGATAAAGTCAAATGTTGTTTAAACCATAAGAAATTGAATTTAAAAAGCAATTTGTAATTCATTTTTTAGCTGCATATCAAGTTGAAAATTATAGTGATAGTGGCAACCTTGCATGAGGATATACAACCGCCTTTGAGAATCCCAAACACTAGGAAAATAAAATGAAAAAGTACGACAAAAATGGTTTTTCTAGCTATGGCTTTGATTGCAATGGCTTTGATTGTAATGGCTTTGATCGTAATGGCTTTGACAAAGAAGGAAAAAAAAAATAAATAAAATGACCAACAAGTACAACAATAATGGTTATGACAATAATGGTTATGACAATAATGGATATGACATCTATGGACATGATTGTAACTGGCCATAACTATACATAGTGAGTGATTTAATAAGGTTGGAAACACACCTACTGATGGTCTTATAATGAAAAAAAAGGAATTTTCTTGATGAGTAAAGACTGGGCATGGTATAAAATTTGGGTAGTTGGCAATGGCGGTCAGGAGTGTTTTACTCAATACAAGCGAATGCGTACTGGTCAAGATGACGACGAATATAGCTATGATATTGAGCAAGAGCTTGGTCCACTTCCAAATGCGATTCGTTCAATTGAATGGCAAGAAGTTGACAAACTTCCTCCTGCTGAACTCAAAGAAAAGATTGCCAGTTGCAAGGACTGGTTAGTTTACTACAGTAAATTACAAAAAGAATTAGAGGAGATGCTGTAATTAACATTGAAGTTTTGACCTTTCCTGCTATAATTGCCCACATTTAGGTGAACAAGAAAATTGATTCTGTACTGTACTGGCCTTGACCTGATAGGGCAAGAAAGAAAAACTAGTGCCATCGCGAAAACCCATATTTGAGAATATGCGATTTTGCCTCTAAGATTCCCTCAGCCTCGAATTGAGGAGGGTCGGTCGGTTGATTAACCAACTCCCTTTTGAAAGTTTTTAACGATGAGTACAGAAGTAGATACGGTTCGTGTGACGATTCGCCAGTTTGGGAAAAGTCTTGGACTCAAGCGAAGTGGTCTTGATTATCTTGGTACGACGGTTCTGATGAAGATGCTTTGCAAGCGAAAGATTGCTCGCAAGGTTGGCAAGGTGACTCCAAAAAAGGGTCGTCCAAGCCTCGTTTACGAAGTTCCTGTTAAGTTTACTCTAGAAAGTAAGTGATATTGATATTTGTAAAGTCTGGCTAGGTTGCTCTAGCCAGACTTTTTTTCACAATGAGAAAATCATGAAAAAAATTAATCGAGAAACACGAGAAAAGATTAAACAATTTTTGAGAGTTAATCTTGAAACATTTGAAGGTAAAGAATTAAATAATTTTATTGAAAAATATGAAATTAAAGAAGCGAATAAAATTCAAATGATGATGATTGATCAAGGAATTTCTCCTGATGCTTTTTTATCATTTTCTAATGGAAAAGGTTCTTTTTATATTGTTTCTTATGAATTTATGGAGAAGATGCTGGTTCTTGAGCCAGACACCATCAAAGAAGTAAAATGATTCAAGAAAAAATTCTTGTTTCTTTAAATTATCTAAAAGTAAAAGTAGAGATTTTATCGCCGCCGAACGATAAAATATGTTTGTGCTTAATTGAATGATGAAAAATGAGATATAAATATCCTAGAACATTTCATTTGCCTTGGAGTTTGAGCTTAAGTTCTGATGATATTTCAGTTTTAAATTGTAGTCATTTTTTTAATAAAGAAGTGGTGGTTACAGAAAAACTTGATGGTGAGAACACTACAATGTATTGTGATTATATTCATGCTCGTAGTTTAGATAGTAGAAATCATGCAAGTCGAAATTGGGTTAAAAATTTACATGCTTCTATAAAACATAATATTCCTGAAAACTATCGAATTTGTGGAGAAAATGTTTATGCTTGTCATTCTATTGGTTATTCCAACTTACCTTCTTATTTCTTTGTTTTTGCAGTGTATTCTGACGATACTTGTTTGAGTTGGAATGAAACAAAAGAATATGCATCTTTGTTGGGTTTAAAAACCGTCCCAGAACTTTATCATGGAATTTACAATGAAGAAAAGATAAAGTCTTCATGGAATGGAAAATCTTGTTTTTCCGAGATTGGGGAAGGATATGTGATTAGACTAGCAAGTTCTTTTTTGCACAATAAACATAATGAGAGCATAGCAAAATATGTTCGTAGCAACCATGTCCAAAAAGAAGATAAGCATTGGATGAATTCCTCTATAATTAGAAATGAGTTGAAAAATGGAAGTGACAGCGTATAGTTCCTTGTCAAAAGGTTGACTAATTAAATGATAAGAAAAATTTTGTAGACACCGTTCTAAGAATCTTGCACCGTGGAATACCATGCCATGACCACCACACCAGTTGAAACTCCCGCAAAAACACCAACCAAAATTCCACGGGAAACAAAACCTTTCAATCCTCAAAAACCAGAATATCTTCCAGAACCTAAAAATTAAATTTCTAATAAAGAAAAATCTGTACATATTTAAAAAAGATCCTTATTGTAAACTTTACAAAATATTTCTAAAAACTTTATGAATCAAAATCTAAGAAATTTTTGGAAAAACCTCAAGAAAAAAGAAGATTCTTTTCATCCATTTAAAAAAAATAAAGACCTTGTTTTTTTTGGAGAAGAACTCTTTGTTTCAAGTTATCAATATATTCATGATCGCATTAAAAAGCTACCAAAAATAGACCCTTACTCCTCATTTTTTAATATTTTAAATATTGAAAAAGATCACGAAAAAACCCTTTGTGAACTTAGTAAGAAAATAGTATCAGAAGCATTTGATATTCCTCTTTATATTATGGAAACTCACCTTGATGAAGAGGCAAATGTAGAACTCAATCAAACAGATGAAAAAGAGAAGTACAATTATGAAGAACTTTCTGATGAACTAAAAAAGCAAATTAATAAGAGAATTCTTCTGAATTCTATAATTCAAGGTTCGAGCATTTATAGTTTTTATACTTTACATCATTTAGCAAAAAAGGAATTAAATCAAATTAATCCAAATTTAATTCCTCTTTATGATTCTTTTAGTGTAGGAAGTGTTGCTTCTTATTATGAAAATGACTATAGTGTGATGCTAAATGACGCTAGAATGGCAAAAAGAGCAACAATAGGAAGTGCTAGAGTTGAATATGAAGAAAAGCCAAAAGTAATTGTTTATGCAAAAAGCTTTCCTGTGCTTTGTCAAGAACTTATTAAAGGATCAATGGAAGTAATAAGTCTTCATAGTTTTCAAGGATTTTCAGCAGAAGATTTGAAAAAGATTTGTTGTTTTGCCGACCAGAGAGTTGACGAACCAAGATATATTCAAATTGGAACCGAAGTTTGGCGAAAAACTCTAGCTTTTTTAAAGTTCTATAAAGATTATGGTGAAATCAACATTCCAGAATTCGTTATGAAACTTTGCTTGCTAAATCCAAATGAACTTGAAAATTTTTATGAATTTGTATTTCAAAATGAATTTAAAGAAGCTATAGAACAGTTGTAGTAAATTATTATTTAATTAACATAGCACAAATTTAAAACAATGAATTGCTACAACTTTAAAAGTAAGCTTTATAAATTAACAAAAATAAGAATTAATATATTTTTGACATATTATAATTCAAAAATATAACATGACAGAATTGTAATAATTTTCAAAAAAGCATGTTTTAAAATAAAATAAGATGATTTTGCTATTGTTGATTATTTGACTGCTATTCCAAAAGACTTAGCAATTAAAATAGTTACTTTTGGAGAAAAAATATAAATAAAATATATATAATTGTTGTTAAAAATCTGCGGCTATAAAAGTCTGCAAATAGGAAAGGTATGAAATCGCTATATGAAGAAATTTTCACCATGACATGCGGTATCTTTGTTCTATCTCTAATAGCTTGTGTTGCTGCAAACGCTATAAAAACTTCTATTAAAAATATTGATGAAACACTTATTCTTTTAGAAGAAAATGAAGAAGTTTTAAATCAATATAGCTTCGGTTCCTATGATGTAGCCAAGAAATTTTTCAACCCATAAAATTTTTTAGGTTTACGGATCAAAAAAAAAAGAGTAGGATGTCTGCATGAACAAATTACTCGACACTCTCGTAGAAATGTGGCTGTTCGATGTGAGCGTGTACCAACAATGGTGGCTCTATCCAATCTTTTTCATCCCAGCACTCCTGTACACAATATTTTTCTTCATCAAATGGACAATACTGACTGCACCCTTTTGGCTTCCTTTAAGGTTGGCATTCGGCAAAATTTTTGTCGATAAACCTTCTAAGAAATAGCCTCTACCAAATTCATGTTTGTTGGCATTGTGCCAGCAAGATGATGTTTCCCTGTGAAAGTGAGTGATAATGATGAGTAAAATTGTGAAGAAGGCTCGTAAGTCTCGTGATCCTAATGCACCGAAGATTGAGCGAAAGCCAATCAACGAGTCGGTGTTTGTCAAGGCTTATATGAAGGTGCATCACATTGGTGGTGGACTTATGGATGTAAGTCGTGAACTTGGTTGTAGTTATGCTGGTGCCAGGGTGAAGGCAGAAAAGTTGTCGGAAGCTGGTGTCAATCTTCCTGAACTGAAGATTGGACGCACAGCAAAAAACTTTGATGTTGCGGCTCTCAATGCTGCAATTCAGGAAGAACTTGATAGCTGATCGAAAAACCCTCCCCTATAGCAAATATGGGGGAGGGTTTTTTTGCTCAATTCCGACTACAATGAACTACCCATCCGCTAAAGACAGCGGGGCTTCCGATCCACCCAAAATTATGGGTCTTACATCAGGACATTGGAAGAGCCATTAAGATTGAAGAAAAATGAAGAGTTTTCTGTGTAAGTAAATTATTGTTATATAGAAAAAGAAAAGTATTCAATTGAAGATATTTTTTTAATATAAGTATTATAATAACAAAGAGTAAGAATAGTTAATGTTTCATAATTATATTATTTTTGCTCGTGAGAAATATACCGGCAATTGGGTTCAATTTACTGAAAAAAATCAAAATAAGATAAAAATAAAAGCAGAAAAACTTTTGCAAACAAAAAAATATCAAAATGTAGAACTTATTCGCAAATGTTACAATAAAGACGGTAAATGTTTATGGGGGGAATGCCAGCCTCTAAGAATCTTATAGCCTCGAATATCGGACTACAGGAAAAAAATTATGAACCTTTTTCGTCTCCCAGATAATGCAGTTGCACTTCCTGACATTACACAATGGACTAACCGTTATGCAATTTGTAGCTTAACAAGCAGTCGAACTTATATCGTTGCTCAAAATTGCAAAACAAGAAAATGGGGATGCAGTTGCCCAGGATACATTTTTCGCAAGAAATGCAAACATCTTATAAAAGAATGTGGACTTTCTGAAAACCAAATTCATGGAAATAAGAAAAAATAAATAGTTTATGAGCAAGTTCTCTAAAATCTTCAAAGAATACAAAACCTATGATGATTCTCAAGGAAGAGGAAATATAGAAGAATGGAAAAATTCTTTCAACGATCAAATGAACATTAATGAAGCCGAAAAATTAATTCGTCAAGAAAATCCTCTTTCTATTCTAGGCTTTTCTGAAATGCCAACTAAAGACCAATTAAAAAAATAGATTTGACAAACTAATAGTGAAAAACCACCCAGATCGTGGTGGAGATACTGTTTTGTGCAAAAAAATTATTGCAGCATGGGTAATTTTGAAAAGTAGACTACAATAGAAAGTACGGTAGTCCTACCGGAATTAACGCCTTTGG
>Ga0163144_10002911_pt1 | contig 39048 bp, 30 predicted proteins | sample OliLak19BULKMAT1_FD_123175 | JGI IMG/M metagenome (GOLD analysis project Ga0163144, IMG submission 123175) | Freshwater microbial mat bacterial communities from Lake Vanda, McMurdo Dry Valleys, Antarctica - Oligotrophic Lake LV.19.BULKMAT1 | ecosystem: Environmental > Aquatic > Freshwater >...
AAGTCGCGTTCTCGGGCTGTGCGAGCGTGGGGGCGGCCCGGTTATCCGGCCCGTGCCCCCACGAGTTGCAGCAGCATCTGTGCATGGCGCGCTGTTGCGCCCTGATTTTCGCGGACGCACCGTCGCCCCGCTTCGCCCATCGCCGCGCGGCGCGCGGGGTCGGCGAGTAGTTCGCTGAGCAGGCGACCGAGTTGTCCGGCCTCCACGACCTCGATCGCCCCCGCGACTCGGAACGCCTCGACGATCGACTCAAAGTCCGAGTGACGCGGCCCGATCACCGTCGCCTTTCCCAACGCGATAGGCTCGATCGGGTCGGACCCGTGCAGGTCGCCGAACGATCGTCCGATGACGGCGATGTCCGCCAAGGCGTACGCGCAGCGGAGTTCGCCGATGGTGTCGAGCAGGAAGCGGTCAGCGTGGCCGGACTGCGCCGCTTCGCACGCCACGTCTTCGGCTGCACCAGAGCGGGCCTCCGTCCGTCGCACGCACTGCCCCGGCCCCTCCCCCCCCATCGCGGCGAAGGCCTCCCCAAATCGCTCCTGCCTGCGCGGCGCGCAGAGCAACTGCGATCCATCCGGGCACGCGGTGTGGAGCAGGCCCTCCTCTCCAAGACTCCCTGCCTCGGCGGGTGACCACTCAATGAACTTGTGCCGGTGCTGGCGGTAGAGCGATTCGGCCGCGGGACGCGGGAGCGGGCCCGTCGAGCCCGCGACGATGAGCGGGCGCGATCGATCGATGCCCATGCTCGCGGCGAGTTGCTCGCTCCCCGGCATGGGGTCATCGAGACTCACCGAGTCCCATTTCATGGACCCCGTGATCCGCACGCGATCCTCACGCACGCCCATCGCGCGGAACCGCTGGGCATACGCGCTGTCCTGCACTGCCGCGAACTCGAGCGCGCCGAACGTGCGAGCGAGGAAGCGGCGAAACCGGTGATAGCCTCGGAAGGATCGCTGGGACAGGCGCCCGTTGATGACGCAGACGGGGATGTCGCGCCGCACGCTCTCGGCGACGAAGTTCGGCCACAACTCGAGTTCAACAAGGCCGATCGCATCGGGCCTGACGGCGTCGAGGAACCGCCTCACGGCAGGCGAGAAGTCGAGCGGGTACCGGACCACCTGCGCGACCGCGCCAGCACCCCCGCGCGGGCCAAACAATGCCTTTGCCTGTGCAAGGCCGGTATCGGTGGTGCAACTCACGACTACTTCCGCGCGCTCAGCAAGCAGCGGAACCAACGCGCGGAGCGTGTTTACCTCGCCCACCGACACCGCGTGCAGCAGCAAGCGCTTCTTCCCGGACGCGGGGTTTGGCAGTTTGTCGATCCGACCAAACCGTTCCGACCACCCGCCGCGGGTCTTCCGCGCCCACCACGGCGCTGTCGCCACGGCCGCGGGAAGATAGAGGGCATCGAGGAGGTTCATTGCGGGAGGGGTGAGGGATCAAGGGTCGCGGGAACAGGGGTGGGGCGGAAGCGGACCGGATCACTTCATCCCCCTGGTCCCTCATCCCTCCAAGAATGGGCAGGCCGGGACTCGAACCCGGGACCCTTCGCATGTAAAGCGAATGCTCTAGCCAACTGAGCTACCCGCCCGTGGGTGCCAGATCGTAGGAACCGGGGAACGCGGAGTGAGTGGGCGGGAACATCCGGCAGTGCTCTCGCCGGTACAATCTCCGCCGCGGCGGCTCGCGGCGATCCGGAGACTTGTTCTTGGCACCACGCCAGCCACCCGCAGCGTCCGTCGGTTCGCGCTCCACACCCCTTCCGCGCGAGGCCGAGTCGAAGATTTCCGCGTCGCGGAGATTGCCGCTCTGGGCGTGGCTTGGCGGTGTCGCAGCAGTCTTGATGGCTTCCGCCGCATCGGGTGCGCTCGTGTGGCAGCATTTCTCGGGTAGGCATCTGCCCGGCTGCGGGCCGCAGAGCGGTTGCGCGTCCATTGAGAACCATCCGATGGGGCGCGTGCCTCTTCCCGGGGGCTTGGCTGATGCAGTCGGGTTCAGCGCGTGGCCGTCATCGTTCCTCGGTTTCGCGTTCTTTCTCGCGGTGCTGACGTGCTGGGTGGTCTCGGCGGGGCGCGTGCCCGCGATGCTGCGCTTCACCGTGTGGGCGGGCATCCTCGGATCGATCGCGTACATGGTGGCGATTGGCGTCGGACTTGTTCGTGGCGGCGATGCGTGTAAATACTGCCTGGCAAGTCACAGCGGGAACTTCGCGTTTCTCGCGTGCATGGAGGTCGGCATGAGGTCGGCACGCTCGGGTGGTCGCGGAACCGGATCGGTCGGCGGACGTTTTGTCACTCGGGCGTTGGCCGCGGCGATAACGGTGTTCATCGCTGCCACCGGCACCCTTGGCTACTACGAGCACGCGAAGGTCTCGCGCGAAGCAGCCGCTTCGGAGTCGGCTCGAAAAGAGGCCGAGCGGGCAATGCTCGCGCAGGCGGCGCAACAGGCTGCGGTCAACGCGCAGCAGCCGTCGCCCGCCGAGACCTGGAACTTCGGCCCCCAGGGCTTCACAGGGCGTTACCGCGAGGGACCCGAGCAGGCCGTGGCGCGGATCGTGATCTTCTCGGATTACCAGTGCCACCAGTGCAAGCGCATCGAGAACGAGGCCCGGGCCGTGCGTGCCCGCTTCCCTGAGACCGTTTCGATCTCCCACAAGCACTTTCCCTGGTGCGCGGACTGCAACAAGACGCTGGGCGGCAAGACGCTGCACGCCAACGCGTGCTGGGCCGCGCGGGCTGCGGAGACCGCCGCGCTGCTCAAGGGCGGCGACGGCTTCTGGCAGATGCACCGCTGGCTCTTTGATCGGGGCGGCGGATTCACGCAGCAGGAACTCAATGACGGCCTCAGCGCGCTGGGCTATGACCCGGCGGTGTTTGTCCCGGTGATGATGGGCGAGGGCACGCTTCGGCCCGTGCTTCAGGACGTCGATGAGGCACAGGCTCTGGGCATTTCCGGCACGCCCATGGTCTTCATCAACGGCATCGAACTCAAAGGGTGGGAGGCGCCGCGCGCGCTGGAGCGCACGGTCGAGGCCGTCATCAAGAGCGGCGCAGCCGCCGCGACCAGCGTGTCGGACCGACCCGTCCTTGCGCGCGAGAAGTACATCGCCGATTGGCGGGATGAGGCCGTGCGTCCGGAGGCCGCGGGGGCAGCACGCCACGAGATTCGCAACGACAGCGCGCATGTGGAGGTCGTGGTGTTTGGTGACTTCCTCGAGCCCAACACGGCCAAACTCGATGCCCAACTGCGTGACTGGGCGGATAAGCCGGTGGTCTCGGGAGCGAGGGGGGGAGGCGGAAAGCCCATCCGGTACGTGTTCCGCCACTACCCGGGTGACAAGGCGTGCAACCCCCGTCTGCCCAGGACATTCTTTGAGCATGGCTGCCTGGCTGCGAGGGCTGCCGAGGCCGCGTTCGTTCTTGGTGGTGCCGAGGCGTACTGGAGGATGCACGCGTGGCTGATGTCCAACCAGCAGAACTTCGGACCCGAGGCTGTACGGCGGGGTGCGGCTGCTGTCGGTCTCGACCCTGATGCGGTGATGGTCGCGATGGAGCGGCCAGAAGTACAGGGCGCGATCACCGAGGATGTGACCAGCGCGACGGCGCTTGGCGTAGGGCAGATCCCGTGCGTGTATGTGAACGGGAAGTTTGTCAAGCGTTGGTCGCGCGAGGGGGACAACATCATGGAACGGATCATCGCCGAGGCGTCGATCAGGTAGGACGGTTTGGCAACCCGATTTGCAACGACGCGGACCCACGCGGATACGAAGGACTATGAACATGCGTTTCCGAATCGTGCTTGTCACCCTCTGCATGTGCGCCTACTCGAATCTGTCCGTCACCGCGCCCGCGCAGCAGTCGCCCCCCCTTCCGCCCGCCGAGCCGTCCATGAAGGACGTGCTGCTGCTTCCGAGCATCGCCACGCCGGGACGGACCTGGGTGCGGCAGGACCACCACGAGGGAGCGATGGTCGATGTCGGGACGCAGGAGTACCTGCCCTTGCCGGGCGATGCCGTGAACAGCGGGGGCGACGCGGAGGTGCAGTGGTTCGAGGCGTCCGCCGCGGAAGATGGCTGGGTCAGCAATGACGCGCTCCGCGGCGGGTACGCCTACTGGCACTTCGAATCGCCCGTGGCGCGGGTGATGATCCTGGAGGCGTCGGGCCACTCGATGGTTTATGTCAACGGCGTGCCTCGCGTGGGCGACCCGTACGAGACCGGGTATGTGCGCATCCCGGTGCTTGTGCGCGGCGGCATCAACTGGCTGCACTTTCGCGGCGCGCGCGGGCGGGTCAAGGCCCGGCTCGTCGAGCCGCCCTCCGGGGGGATTGTGCTGAACACCGCCGATGCGACGCTCGGCGATGCGGCGACGGGGGCAACCGCCCCCTGGCACGGGGCGGTCGTGCTTATCAATGCCACGCGCGAGCCGCTCTCGGGGCTTCGGGCGGTGGTCGAGGGCGGAGGAGCGAGCGACCAGGGGACACCCATCCCCACGATCCCGCCACTGAGCATTCGGAAGATTGTCTTTGCGGCCACGCGCGCATGGGGCGAAGCGGGCGAGCGCGAACTGACGCTCCAAGTTGTCCGCGAAAGCGCGGCCGATCCGGAGGTTGTCGCGTCCGCGACGGTTCGCATTCGCGTTCGGAACCCAGACTCCGGCGAGACCTTTAGGCACACGTTCTTCAGCGGGATTGATGGGTCGCTCCAGTATTACGCGGCGCGTCATGCGACCGGGACAGATGCGACTGGCATTGGCCTCGTGCTCACGCTTCACGGCGCGGGCGTGGAGGCGACGGGACAGGCGGATGCGTACGCGCCCAAGGCGGACTTCCATATTGTCGCGCCGACCAACCGCCGTCCCTACGGCTTTGACTGGGAGGATTGGGGACGCATCGACGCGATGGAAGTGCTGGACGATGCGGCGCGCAGATTCCCGCACGACTCCCGGCGCGTGTACCTGACCGGGCACTCGATGGGCGGGCACGGTGCCTGGCAGATCGGCGGCCTGTTCCCCGACCGTTTCGCCGCGATCGCGCCCAGCGCGGGCTGGCCGACGTTCTGGACCTACACCGAGCCTGGGGGCAAAGCGCCCTGGGATGGCAACAGCCCCAACACCTTCACGGGCATGGTCGGGCGCGGCACGCGGACGAGCGACACACTCGCGCTCGTTGACAACTACCTTGGCATGGGTGTGTACATCCTCCACGGCGACAAGGATGACAACGTTCCCGTTGCGCAGGCCCGCATGATGAAGGACCTACTGACCAAGGCCGGGCACTCGGATTTGGGATACCACGAGCAACCCGGCGCGGGCCACTGGTGGGGCAACGAGTGCGTCGACTGGCCGGGAATATTCGAGATGTTCCGTAGGCGGACCATTCCCGAGGTGGCGGGCGTAGACGCCGTCACGTTCGTGACACCCGACCCAACCGTTTCGGGCCGCTCGCGCTGGGTGGAAATCGAGTCCCAGCAGCAGCGGCTGGTCCCGTCGCGGGTCGAGGCGCGGGTGGACCGCTCGGCGAGGGTGATCACCGCAACGACGAAGAACGTGGGGGCGATCGCACTGGATGTCGGCGTGCTGGGCCTTGCAGGCGGCGTGACCGTCGATCTCGATGGCACGCGCCTGACGGACCTGAAGCCCGGTTCGGCGGCCAAGGGTGTGGTGCGGCTTCGCCGCGAGGGCGACAAGTGGCTCGCGGCGAACGGTTCTCCTCCCCAAGTTCCTGGTCCTTTCAAGCGCGCCTTCGACAACAACTTCGTGCTCGTGTACGCGACCCGCGGCACCGAGGAGGAGAACGCCTGCGCCCTGGCCAAGGCCCGCTTCGATGCCGAGACGTGGTGGTACCGCGGTAACGGCTCGTGCGACATCATCGAGGACGATGCGTTCGACCCCGAGGCCGGCGAGAACCGCTCCCGCAACGTGATCCTGTACGGCAACGCGCAGATCAACTCCGCCTACGGCAAGGTCGTGCCCGACGATGCTCCGGCGAGCGTGACGCGTGGGCGCATCACCGTCGGCGACAGGCGGATGGAGGAAGGCGATTTCCTGGGCATCCTGTTTGTCTGCCGCCGACGCGGCGCATCCGGTGATGGCCCGCTGGTCGGGGTCGTCGGCGCAACGGGCGCGAGGGGGATGCGAGCGCTCGACCGCACACCCGTCTTCACCTCAGGCGTGGGCCTTCCGGACGTGCTTGTCATCGGCGCGGACATGCTTGTCCGCGGGAGCAAAGGCGTTCGTCTAATCGGCTTCTATGGTCCTGACGGGACGATCGGGTCGGGTGAGGTTGTCAACCAGAAGGGCTTTGACATGCCCGGGGATCCGTAAGACCGCATCAATCTTCGCACAGGCGAGAGGGTTCACCACGGAGGCGCGGAGGACGCAGGAAGAAAGGCGATCAAACTGTGCGCAGGATTTCATCTGCGTTCTCCGCGCCCCCGCGGTGAACACCATCCTTCGGGTCGGATTCATTAGCACCCAGCAAACCAGGCCGACAGAAACGCGAAGATATCGGGCACCGAGATACCCGCGACCCCATCGAACTCCGCGGCTGGGCTTTGCGCAAACCAGGCCGACAGGAATGCGAAGATGTCGGGCACCTGCACAAAGCCATTATCATCGAAGTCCGCCGCGCACAAGGAGCCGTCCTCGGCGGGCAGGAGCAGAAGCACCGCGTCGTAGGACTCGTTGGTTCCGGAATTGTTGTAGGTCAGCACCGCGCTGACAGAGAGGCCGCCGAAGGCGTTGATGCTCGCGGGGTCGCTCGTCTCGCGACCGGGCAACTGGCGCTGCACAATCTGCTGGGCGTGCAGCGATCCCGAGGCGATCGAATCGCCATCGGTGAGGGTGAGTTGCGAGATCGTGTATGTGCGTCCGGAGTTCGCACCAGCGACCTGCCGGCCGGTGGTGAGCAGCAACTCCAGCCTGTGCCCCGCCGGCCCGCCCGGCACTGCCTTGAAGAGGCCCGTCTCGGTCTGCGGCGGGGCGGGCTGCCACGCGGCGACGAAGTACACGTTGCCCAGCAGATCCACCGCGGGTGCGGAAACGACAAGCGGCGAGGACAGCGCCCCGATGCTCGCCCCGGTCGGCCCGTTGAGCACCGGCTGACCCGGGTGCGCGACGACCGTCCACACGGGCGAGGGCGAGGCCGCGGTCACGGCAACGACCGCATCTCCAGCAACGGGGTCAGTAATTACGAACGCGGCTACGGCCGTGCCCGCGGCATCTCGCCCCAGGCCGACCTGGCCGTTCCCGCCGCGGAAGGCGGTCTGTGAGAGATACTGCTTGGCCTCAGCCAGCCCGCCTGAGTTCGTTGAGTATGCCGGCGATGCCACGGGCGCTGGCACGGTGAACGCGCGACGCGATGCCGCGTCCACAATGGGAGGGGTGCCTGCAAGCAGGTCAAACAGGTTGACCGTGCTGGTCTTGGCCGCCGGCACGCTCGCGCGCGCCAGGCTTGCCACCGTGCCCAGAGTCCCCGCCCCCCCCCCCGCCGCAAACGGCGAGAACGTCGGATTGCCGCGATGCCCCGCGACGCCGAGCGCAAGGTGGGCGGTGGTCGTCACAAGGTTGGCGGTGGTCGAGCCCGCACGGAAGCGCGAGGCAAAATCGAGCCCCAGCACGAACGGCGCGGATGTCGGTGCGCCCACGATCGTCGGCGTGTTCGTGGGGATGGTCTCGTTGCTCACAACGAACGTTGTCGAGCCGGTGTCGGACGCAAAGTTCGTCCCGCCGAACGCGGCGAGGCTGTTGGCGCTTCCCGAGCGCGCGGGCGTGTTCACCCGCAGGAGGTTCTCACCGAGCACTCGCGTCGCGGTCGCCGGAATCGTGTTGAAGTTGTCGGCCCGCAGGGCGATCATCCCCGCAGCGTCCACAGCGCCCAAGGACAATGTCGCGGTGTCCGCCCCGGCCGCGCTTGCGCGGCTGGCCAAAGCCATCACGCGCTCGACGTACAGACGAGACGGAGTGTCCATGTCCAGCCCGACAGTCGCGCCCAGCACGCTGCTGGTGGTCATCCCGAACTCCGATGCCGCGATACCGAACTGCACCTCAAAGTTTGTTAGCGCAACCATCGCGCCGGGCGAGTTGGCCGTCGGATGAACGCCCTGTCCGGGCGCGGACCACACCGAGAACGAGCGCGATGCGAACGCGAGGCTTTCCAGATAGGACGGGCTGGCCGCGAGTGAGCCGAGGATGAGCGTGCGGAAGAGCGGGTCCGCATCGCGCGAAGCCTTCAGGACCGGCGCGACGAGGAGTTCGTTGCCCCACGAGGTCTGCACCGCCACCGCGTCCACCACATACCGCACCCGCTGAGAGGTGGCGTCGTAGGGCAGGAGCGCATCGTTCCCGCCCGGGGTGATCGGCACGCTGTCCTGCGCGTGCGCACCTGCCGCGAGCCCGGCTATGGAGACCATCATCACGATCGAGAGCCGATGGAAGTGCATACGCAACGATGCTCCTGACTGATGATTGGATGCACAGTGAACGCGGGAAGCGTCCCTGCGGTTCGGACAGGAAGGAGAGCTCGACAAGTGTGCCGCGCCCCGCCGCCGTTTCAAGGATAGGACGTTTCTTCACCTGGTTTACGACTGCAAAGAGCCTCTCAGGCTGTCTCAGGGGCTATCGCCCCTGACTTTGGGCAGGGTACCGTCTACCCCATGCCCGCGGCGAGGTTCACAGTCCTGTGTGAGGAGTGCGTCCGTATCGAGTGGTCCGAGGCGGGCCGCTTCGTGGACGAACCGTCCCTCTTTGCCCCGCGTCGGCCCGCACCACGCCGGGTCGTGCTCGTCGAGGCCGGGGCGGGAGGTCCGCCGCTCGATATCCGAACGATGAGGATGGTTCTGCAGTTCCGACCCGATGGAAGTCCGCTCGGGCCGGCCAACCTCTCCGCGCAGGTGTTCCTTCCGTCCGCCTTCGGCAGACGGATCGCCCTCTGGCACGCCGGCGACCGCAACACGCACAACCTCGGCGGCACCATAGAGACTCTCGACGGAATCCGCGGTCCCGCCCCCATTGGCGAGGGCCTGCTTGCCCGCGACGGCTGGCACCTCATCGACGACTCCAGCGGTCACTTGTTGATCGAGGGGTGGGTGGCTGCTCGGAGTTCTCGCGCGGTCCCCAGTTCCAACACCGACTGGTATCTCTTTGCCTATGGGCACGACTACGCCGGCGCGCTGCGGGCGCTGGGGCATGTGGCGGGCGTGGTCCCCGTGCCGCGGCGATGCGCATTGGGATCGTGGTACTCCCGCTACTGGCCGCATACCTCAGCGGAGTTCCGAGCGCTGGTCACCGACTATCGCGAGCACGGCATCCCGCTTGATGTCATGGTGATGGACATGGACTGGCACTCTGGTTCGATGCGTGAGCAGTGGACGGGCTGGTCGTGGAACCGCGCGCACCTGCCGGATGCCGAGGAGTTGGTGCGAGAACTGCACGCGGAGCATCTTGAGGTCGCTCTGAATCTGCACCCCGCTGATGGCGTGGGGCAGGAAGAAGATCGGTACGACGCGTTCATGCGGGCGCAGGGCGCGGACCCGCGCACCGGTGAGCGGCTCGCTTTCGATGCGGGCAATCGGCCGTACATGACTGCGCTGTTCAACGAGGTGCTCGTGCCGCTCGAAGCCGATGAGGGCACGCGCGGCATCGACTTCTGGTGGGTTGATTGGCAGCAGGACCGCTTTGTGCCCTCCGCCCCCGGTCTGACCAATCTCGCGTGGCTCAACCACCTGTTCTATCAGCACACGGCGCACTCCGGGCGTCGGGGAATCTCTCTCTCCCGCTGGGCGGGCCTGGGTGCCGGTGATCATCGCCACCCGGTTCACTTCTCCGGCGATGCCCACACCGGCTGGGAGATGCTCGCGTTCCAGGTGCCTTTCACTGTCGCCGCGGGCAATGCCGGGTGCTTCTTCTGGTCGCATGACATCGGCGGGCACTTCGGCCCGCGGATCGAGGAATGCACGGCGAGGTGGGTGTGGTTTGGCGCGCTCTCCGCGGCGATGCGTCTGCACTCAGCCCGCACCGCCTCCCTGGACCGCCGCACGTGGACGTTCGACGAGCCCTTCGCGAGCGCCATGCGTGCCGCCTTCACGCTTCGCTCCGCGCTCATGCCGTACATCGACAGCGCTGCGCACGAGTGCGAGGAGCGGATGCTCCCGCTCCTGCGCCCCATGTACCTCGGCAGCCCGAACAGCGAGCGGGCGTACCGCGCCCACGGGCAGTACATGCTGGGGGGCGACTTGCTCGCCGCGCCGGTTGTCTCGCCCGGCCTTGGCCCAAAGTGCATTGCCCACACTCCCGTGTGGTTCCCTTTCGTGTGTGCTAATGGCGAACCCGCGGCGGCGTGGTTCAACTACTTCACTCACGAACGGTACGAGCCGGAGACCCAGGCGTGCGTCGCCGCGACCATCGACGAGGTTCCGCTGTTTGCTCCCGCGGGTGTGCCCATCCCGACACGGACATTCTCGCACCGGCCCGCAACCGAGCCGATCGATGAACTTGTCATCCGGCTCTATCCCGGGGTCCCCGGCACGACCCACACGCGCGAACTCCACGAGGACGATGGGGCGACCACCGCTTATCACCGGGGCAAGTTCCGTCGCACGCCCATCAGCGCCGCATGGTCCGGGGCTGGGGAGGACACCCTTCGCCTGGCGCTCACCGTTGTCACCGGCGCGGGAACGTTCGACGGTGCGATCGACACGCGTGCGGTGACGCTGGCGCTGGGTGGCGTGCTCGCGGTCACGAACGCGCGGATCAACGGTTCGGCGGCCCCGGTCACTCGCTCCCCCGAGAGCGGCCTGTTCCACATCCGCGTGACGGGCGTGCGGGTACACGAAAATCTGGTCATCGAAGTGGACTTGGGAACCGCGTCGCTCCGCGAGGCGAGACATCGCACTGCGGCGGAGCGCCCGGTTGCCGATGCTCTCGGGCTTGCGATGAACTGGGGCATCGGGGCATGGCCGGAGACTCCGGCACCGGCGGGCGTGGGCCGGGCTGATGCCGTCCGAATCTGCGATCCTTTCAACTCTATCGACTCGTGTACGCTGCGTGCCGAGTTAGTAGAGCGGATCGGACCAGGCCGTGCGATCGTCGGGCGCGAGCGCCTGATCGGCACATTCGACCTTGATCTCCGCAACATCCGCGCGTCGAGCATCCCTCTCCCGGAAGAACCGCTTACCGAGCCACCGCTGGGCCTCCGCGCCTCGCGCATCGCTCGCTTCCACTTCTTGATCGAGGGCACTCCGCACACGCTCGAAACCCTTGCCGAGACCCGCATACGCCCGTTGCTGGCCTTCGTCGCTGCTGGCCCGTTCGCCTGGGATTGGCGCAAGCCCATCGACGAGCAGGTATTTGATCCCGAACTTGCACCTTTGCTCCATGAGCGACTTTCATCATGGACGCCCGTCCAGAGCGGCGAGAAGTGGCCGGTGGATTTCAGGCGGACATTCCCGGGCGTGAAGGGTCTCGCCTACGCCGCGGCCGTCATCGTCTCGCCTGTGGCGCAGACGACAACGCTGCATCTCGACAGCGGCGACAAGATCGAGGCGTGGCTCAACAGCACAAAGGTGTTCTCGCAGGACGGGCACGACACCGCGGCGGCAATCACCTCATCCGTCACGCTCAACCTGCCCGCAGGGCAGAGCGTGCTGCTCATCAAGACCAACGATGGCGGAGGCGGCTGGGGCTTTGCCGCCACGCTCGACGGCGAGCATGAGGTGAACTAAGCCTCAGCCGCTCTGTTGACCAGATGCTCCGGGTCACGTTTGCCGACAATCGCCGCGACCACTGCATCACCCGTCACGTTCACGATCGTCCGGGACATATCCAGGAAGCGGTCGACCGCGATCACCAGGCCGATGCCCTCGACGGGGATGTTCGCGCTCTGGAGCACCGCCACCAGGAGCACGATCCCGCCGCTGGGGATGCCCGGAGCGCCGATCGCCGCAAGCGTCGCGGTCAGCACGATCGTGAGTTGCTGGCCCAGATCGAGTTCGTGCCCGAAGACCTGCGCGATGAACACCGCCGCGATCGACTGCATGATCGCCGTGCCGTCCATGTTGATGGTCGTGCCCAGCGAGCACGCCAGCGACGCCGCGTCCTTGGGCACGCCGAGGTTCTCGACGCACTTGAGCGTGACGGGCAGCGTCGCCGCGGAACTGGACGAACTGAACGCCAGCGTCTGCGCGGGCAGGATGGCGCGGCAGAACTCCCCCAGGCCGAAGGGCGACAGGAGTTTCACCATCAGCGGGTACTCGATCAGCAGAATCACGGCCAGGCCACCCAGGACGCACAGCGAGTACGCCAGGAGCGCGCTGAGCGCCTCCCACCCCGCCGCGGCGACCACCGGCACCAGCAGGCCGAACACGCCCCAGTGCGCGTAGCGCATGATGAACGTCACGATCGCGTGCAGCGCGCTGTTGAGCCCCTCGAAGAATGCCAGCACGGGGCGGGACGTTTCGCGCGGCAGCCACGCGAGCGCAAGTCCGATCGCCAGCGAGGCGACCACGACCTGCAGCATGTCTCCCCGCGCCAACGAATCAAACGGGTTCACGGGCACCGCCTGCACGATCATCTCGCCCACGGTGGACACGCCCTCGGCGGCCTTGATGCGCGAGGCGGCATCGTCGCGCGTGGCCAGCAGAATCGACTCCCGCGCCTCGGGCGAGACGTGGTCCCCCGGCCGGAACACGTTGGCGATTGTGATGCCCACGGTGGTCGCCACCAGCGTCATGACGACGAAGAGCGCGATGGTGTGGAGCGCGAGGCGGCGCAGTCTGCCAAAGTCGGACATTCCCGCCGCCCCCACGACGAGCGAGCACAGGATGATGGGCACGGCGATGAAGCGGAGCGACCGCACGAACAACTGCCCGATGGCCTTCACGACCGCCGCGATGAAGCCGAACGCCGATTCGATGGCCGGGCTCTGCGCTGCGATCGCGTCGATCCGCGGCATCTGCAAGTTGATGAGCAGTCCGATGCCGATGCCCAGCGCTAGCGCGATCAGAACCTTCACATGCGGGGGAATCTTCATGTTCGCAGTGTAATCGAAGTCGGCTCGATCGTGAGCCGCCCCACGGGCGTACGGTTCCCCGATGCCCGGCGCGAAGTACGACATGATCGCCATCGACCTCGACGGCACGCTCCTCTGCCCGCGCGGGGAGGTCTCGGCCGCGAACCTGGGCGCGATCCGCGATGCGAGGAAGGCCGGCATCACGGTCACCGTCTGCACGGGCCGGGGTCTGCTTGAGTGCCGCCACGTCACCACGATCATCGGGCAGACCGATCCTGTGGTCGTTGCGGGGGGCTCGATCCTCGCGTGCCCCGTGCGGCAGCGCACGCTTCACCGGTTTGCGATGGAGCCGGCCCTGGTGCGGGGCCTCGTGGGCCACATGACCGCGCACGGGCACGCGGCCCTGGTGCTCAAGGACCCGACCGCCACAGCGCCGGGAGCGACTGGTGCGGACTCGGCGAATGAGTCGTGCGGCGGCACAGCCGCGCACCCGGCCGGGCACGACTATGTCGTCGTGTCGCCGACGGGCTGGAAGGGTGTGGACCCGGTAACGCGCTGGTGGTTCGACACCTTGAAGGTCCCGGTAAAACTTGTCGCCTCCCTCGATGAGGATCAGCATCTCGACCACACGGTGCGTGTGGGGGTCTGCGGAACGCGGGCCGCGACGGAGCCAGTTGCCCGGGAAGTCCTCGCGGCGTTCGACGGGCGCGTGAACTCGCACCACTTCGGCGCGGTCGTCCCCGAGGGCGTCATCGCCGGGGACGGCGTGACCGGAGGCGATCAGCACATCGTGATCTTCGAACTCTTCGACAAGCAGGCCAGCAAGTGGAACGCCATCATGTGGCTCGCAGCGCAGCGCGGCCTGCGTCCCGAGCGCATCTGCGCCATCGGCAACGATGTCAACGACCTCGACATGCTCGCAAACGCCGGGCTGGGAGTCGCCATGGGGAACGCCATCCCCGAGGCGCGGGCCGCAGCGCGTCTGCACACGCACGGCAACGATGCCGACGGCGTGGCCCACGCGATCCAGCAGGTACTGGACGGGAAGTGGTAGGCTGACCGATCAAACGAGGAGCGGGGGCGCGCCACTCGGAGGCCGCAACATGCTTCCGCGGCGGGCGTGCTCATCGGCGGCGGGTTGAAGCGAAAGCCGTCGCGATCGTGACGGCGGGTACGATGCCCCGGTGCAGACGCTGACCCAGATCAAGGAGTTGCTCGACGCTCGCGCCCTGCGCCCCAAGAAGTCCCTCGGCCAGAACTTTCTGATCGATCAGAACCTGATCCGCAAACTGGTTGATGCGTCCGGCGCGGGCGATGGGTCCGTCGTGCTGGAGGTCGGGCCGGGCACGGGCACGCTCACGGAAGAACTCCTGTCCCGCGGCTGCATCGTGGTCGCGTGCGAACTCGATGACGAACTCGCCGCGCTTCTGCAAGATCGCATCCCGCCGCTCCTCCCGCCGGACCAGCAGCACCGCTTCACGCTGGTCCACAGTGACTGCCTGGACGGCAAGCGGGCCGTGTCGCCGAGGGTGCTCGAAGCGCTGGGCGGGCGCGGATTCTCTCTGGTCGCCAATCTTCCCTACAGCGCGGCCACGCCGCTCATCTCCACGCTGCTCATCGATCATCCCCGGTGCGCCCTCCTGGCCGTCACCATCCAGCGCGAGGTTGCCGATCGCCTCGCCGCCGCGCCGGGAAGTAAGGACTACGGCGGGCTGGCCGTGCTCGCGCAGGCGCTGGCGGAGGTGAAACATGTGGCGACGCTGGGGCGCGAGTGCTTCTGGCCGCGGCCGGATGTCACGAGTTCGATGGTCCTGCTGACACGCCGAGCCGCGCCGCTGGTTGCCGATCCCCGGGCGCTGAGCGCGTTCCTGCGCGATCTCTTCACCCAGCGCCGCAAGCAGGTCGGCGCTGTTCTGGGCCGGGGGATCGATTGGCCCGCCGTTGCCAGCGAGCCCGGGTGCGAGGGAATATCCGCGACAATGCGCGCTGAGCAGTTATCGGTCGAGGGGATTCTCGCGTTGGGACGGGCACTGGGACGAATCAGATGAAGGTGGCAGGAGAGGGGATGAAGGATGAGGAATCAATTGGGTTCCGGGTTCCGGGTTCCGGGTTCCGGGATTAGGGATTAGGGATTAGGGATTCTGGTTTCAAGCAAGCAGCAAGTCCCCGGACCCCGGTACCCGAACCCAGGGCCCCGCTCGGCGTCCGCCATTTCCCACGAACCGGGCATCGACATCGCACGAAGTTTGATGTAGGCTCTTTTCGACAAGCAGCGCAACGGAGGGCGCTCCCCGGATGGGCGAAACACCCACGCACCACGCAGGGCCACCCAGCCCCCCCGAGGCCGCCTCGCCGCGATCGACGGGCGGGCCGAACGTCGGTGAGAGCAATGGGACAAGTGGGGGAGGGGGCGGGAATGGTGGCGGGGGTGCATCGTCGCTCGCGGCTGCGCTTGAGCCCGTTCTTCGCCAAGTCTGCCAGGGCCGCCTCTCCGAGGTGCAGTGGTTCCGGTCATCGTGGCAGTCGGGCGGCGCGGCCACCGGCTTTGCGACCTTTCGCGTTGAAGGGGCCGACCCTGTCCGCGTCGTTGTGAAACTCCCCGTTGGCCCCGGCGAGTTCCGGTGGACCGTTGCCCTGGGCGGCCTGCCGCACGCGGCGGACCAACTCGACGATGGCCCCCCCCGGGGGGGGGAGGAGCAGCACGGCCTGTGCGAGGTCAGCCCCGGCTACGCCTGCGCGATGGGTCCCACGCCTCGCGTGTTCGCCGCGGGCACGGTCATCGGCGGGTACGACCTCGCATGGCTGGTGGTGGAAAGGTTGGACGGCACGCCGGTGTCGGGCAAGTTGTGCCGCGAATCGCTGGAGTCGATGCTGCGGGCCGCGGCGGACTGGTACGCACGGGCTGCGCGTGTGCGCGCGCTCGATGGAGTGGCGGCCGGCAAGGTGAAGTCCGAGGACTGGGACCGCCTGCTGGCAACGGCGCGGGAGTCGATCAAGTCGCGCGCCATCGGCGAGCAGCAGCGATGGAACCATCTGGTGCATCAGGCGCAGCGCTCGCTGCCGGTGCTGCTGCCCAGGTGGAACGCGCGACCCATCAACACCTGGTGCCACGGCGACCTGCACCCCGGCAACGCGATGCTCCGCGCCGGCACTGCCGGAGCGAAGGCGGGAGGTCCGGGGTGCGTACTCATTGATCTTGCGCTCGTGCATCCGGGCCACTGGGTGGAGGACGCGGTGTACCTGGAGCGACTGTACTGGGGCCGGAGCGAGGCGCTCGACGGTGTGAAGCCGGTGAACTTTCTCGCAAGGGCGCGGCGCGATGCGGGGCTCGCGACGCCCGAGGACTACACGATGCTCGCGAATGTGCGGCGGGTGCTCATGGCCGCGAGCGCTCCGGCGTTTCTGGCGCGCGAGGGGCACCCCAAGTACATGCACGCAGCGCTGGAGACGCTGGAGCGGTGCCTGCCGCTGGCGGTGAGGTGAAGTGATGAAGTGATGAAATGAGCGGCTTGCGGGAGAGGAGTTCCCTCACCCCATCACCCTCTCACTCCACCATCTGCCTCACCACCACCAGCGCGACCACGCTCACCACCACCCACATCACCATCCCTTGCAGCAAGGGCCGCCATCCCGCCTCCGCCAGCGCCCGGCGCGACAGGCCCGTCCCGATCAGGAATAGCGCCAGCGTCATCATGGTCTTGGCGATGGCTTTGAGCACATCCGCGGCTGGCGCAATGCTCGGTACGCCAAGCCACCACTCGCCGAGCGTGCGGACAAGGCACGCGACCAGGAACAGCCCGACGAACCAAGGGATCGGCACGGTCTTGGTGGCACTGGTCTCCAGACCAGTGTCTGGGGTGGCACTGTTCTTCACACCGCTCTGGAGAGCGGTGCCACCAAAGACGGTGCCATTGTTCTTCACGCCACGACCCAGCACCAGCGCCACCGGAACGATCCACAGCACTCGCGTCAACTTGATCACCGTCGCCTCCGCCAGCGCCGGGTCGCCGTACTGCTTGGCCGCGGCGACCACGCCCGCGACATCGTGAATCCCCACGGCCGCCCACGCGCCGAACTGCGACTGGCTCATCTCCAGCGCGTGCCCGATCACCGGGTAGAGGTACACGCCGCCCGCGTTGAGCAGGAACACCACCGCCGTTGCGACCGAGATCGATGCGGAAGATGCGCCGATCACCGTGCCCGTCGCGGCGATCGCCGAGCCGCCGCAGATCGCGGTGCCCGCCGTGAGCAACGCCGAGACCTGTTTGTCGGTGGCGAGCAGTCGCTGCATCAGCGCGCCGACGACGAAAACCAGGGCGATGGTCGCCGCCGCGAACACCATGCCCGGCAGGCCAGCCCGCGCGACATCGTTGAGGCTGATCGAGAACCCCAGAAGCACGACGCTCGCCTGGATGAGCACGCGGCTGAGTTGCTTTGATTCCTGCTCAAACGCCGTCAGACCCGCGAGGGCCAGCATGATGCCGATCGTGAGCGCGATGGGCGCGGTCGCCCACGGGTTCCAGTTGCCAAAGCCCGTGAGGCAGAACGCGGCGCAGGCGAGGAAGAGGGCGGTGCGGAGGATTGTGGGTCGGTCGGTGATCCTCATGTGGGATGTCGAATGGCAGATGTCGGACGGAATCAGGTTTCGGGGTCCGGGATCCGGGTCTCGGTGTGGCTACTTCGCCTTGTTCGCGGAACCCGAATCCCGGTACCCGGAACCCGTCTTCCACCCCACTCTCACGCCCCGTACACGCCCCTCAACTTGCCTTCCAGGTGCCGCATCAGCGGGTCGGCGGTGAGCGGCTTGCCGGTGATCATCCGGCAGAGTTCCGTCGCGCTGTAGCGCCGACCGTGCCGGTGAATCTTCTCCCGCAGCCACGCCAGCAGGGGCGCGAACTCGCCCCTGCGCATCTGGTCGCGCAGGCCCGGGACCTCGGTGTGGATCGTCTCCCACATCTGCGCTGCGTACAGGTTGCCCATCGTGTACGTCGGGAAGTAGCCGATCAGCCCGAACGACCAGTGGACATCCTGCATGCAGCCGCGCCGGTGGTCGGGGACATCGATGCCCAGCAGGTCCTTGAAGCGCTTGTTCCACTCGCCGGGCAGGTCCTTGACGGGCAACTCGCCGGAGATCAGCGACCGCTCCAGCCCGAAGCGGAGCATGACGTGCAGGTTGTACGTCGCCTCATCGGCCTCGACGCGGATGAAACTCGGCTGCACGAGGTTGACGGCCTTGAAGGCGTCATCGACGCTGAATGTGTCGAGCGGGCCGCCGGCCCCCCCGGTTTCCCGAGTGAGTCCCTGCGCGTGCGGCAGTGCCCACTCCCAGAACTCGCGCGAGCGGCCCACGAAGTTCTCCCACATCCGCGACTGACTCTCATGGATGCCCAGCGAGATCGCCTCCGCCAGCGGCTGCCCGAAGCGCTCGGCCTTAGGCAGGCCCTGCTCGTAGAGTCCGTGCCCACCCTCGTGCATGGTGCCGTAAAGCGCATCGGTGAACTTCTCATCGCGGTAGCGCGTCGTCAGGCGGGTGTCGCCGGGAGCCATGCCCGAGCAGAAGGGGTGCGTGGTGGTGTCGAGGCGGCCCGCGTCAAAGTCAAAGCCCATTGCCTTCAGGACCAGCGTGCCGAACTCGTGCTGCTTCGCCGGGGCGAACGGCACGTTCAGAAAAGCATCGTTGGGCCGCTTGCCCTTCCCGCCCACAATCTCCTTCACGAGCCCGCTTAGCCGCGGCCGCAAAGGCGTGAACACCGCCTCGATCTCTTTCCCGGTTGCACCCGGCTCGTACTCATCGAGCAGCGCATCGTACAGTTCACCTCCCGCCTTTCCCGCCTTCAGGCACTCGGCCTTGCGGCGCGTCAGCGCGAACATCTTTTCCAGCCACGGCTGGAAGGTTGCGAAGTCGCTCGTCTTGCGGGCCTCCTTCCAGACCTCCTGCGCCTGGCTGCCCACCCGCGCCAGTTCCGACACCAGGTCCGTGGGCAACTTCGTCGCAAGGTCGTAGTCGCGGCGCATCTCCGCGATGTTTGCCGCTTCGCGCCCCCCCTCCCCCCCCTTGTCGCCCGTCAGCGCCTTGTCCGCCTCGCACTGCGCGATCAGGTCCCCCAGGCGCGTGCTCGTTGACCGCTCGTGCTCGATCCCCGAGAGCATCGCGCTCTGCTCGGCCCTGTGCGCGGCCGCGCTGTGGGGCATGTATGTCTCCTGGTCCCAGTTGAGCAGCGAGCTGATCGAGCCGAGCGTCCGGGCCTCGTGGCGCAGTGTGCACAGTTGCGTGTAGTGGGGGGGCGCGGGGGCGGCGGGGGGAGTGGTGGGCATGGTGGCAAACGGTAGCAGGTTTTTGCTGGACTTGTGTGTGTGTGTGTGTGTGTAGACTGATGGACTAGGAGTGCCGCGATGAGTCGAGGAGCGATCCGAGACGGCGGTTTGTTCCGGGTCCGGCGGTGCCGGGTGGGTCATCGGCAGGTCGGGGGGCGCGGCGGGCGGGCCTTTACGCTCATCGAACTGGTGCTGTGCATCGGGATCATCATGGTCCTGCTGGGCCTGGTGCTGCCCGCGATGGCCGCGGCACGTCGGCGTGGGACGGACACGCGGATGCTTGGGGTGATGCGGTCGAATGGCGCATTGCTGGCGCTCTATGCCCAGGACCACGACATGGCGTTCCCGCTCAGCGGCCCGACCGTGGGCGGCGCGATGCTGGAGTGGTACCGGCCGCTCATCGAAGTGGGGTTGATCCAGAGCGCGAGCGATGTGGACCCCGACGGCATTCGCAACGACCATGTGCAGCGTGTGGCGATGAGCGCCGCCGCGGCCTGTTTGCCGGAGCGGATGGAGCCGGGGAACACGCTCCCGATGGATATGGCGACAAGTTCGGTCATCCGGCACACACAGGTGGTACACCCGTCGTCCAAGGGCATCCTCGTGCAGTGGGTGCATGTGGTGCCGGGCGAGCATCGGATGTGGACCTACAAGGCTGTGAACGGCCCGGTGTCGCCTATCGCCTTCGCGGACAACTCGGTGTCGAGCGCGAGGTCGGCGGACTTCGTGCTCGACCACGACTTCTTTGAGAACTGGGTGGGACACCCCGTGCTGGCGACCTGGTCGGGGGTTCGCGGCATCGATCGGCGTAGGTAGATCACGCTCACAATGGAACAAGGAGACAACTCGTGGCAACCCATCGCGTACAGCAGGTCGGCATCTGTGGCGTCCTTCTGGGCCTCTGCGCGTTCGCACTGGGAAACAACCCGTGCTATTTCATCCAGCGCAGCGGGTGCGGCGCGGGGGGTACTTTCTGCTCGAACAACAGCACGGTATGTGATGTTGGATACAGCAAGAGCACGGATACCGGTTGCGGGCGGAGAGGCCCCCTGGATATCACCGTTCCTCGGAAATGTTACACTCTCACCGATGCGATCACTCAGCCTTGTGACCAAGACCCGCCGGACGATCTTTACCAAGTCGGTTGCGCGGAGAGCGGCGTATGTTGCTACGGCGACCTGACGCCGACGGGCGGCAGTTCGCCCGGTGATATGACATACCCGAATGGGGACAAGTGCTGCACCATCAAGGCGGCGCAATGATACCCCGCTGGCCGGCCAAACTTGCCGGGTTTGCAGCGGCTGTTGCTGGGGTGATAGGTAGCGGCAGCCCCGTGTTGGCGGTGCCACAGGCCGCAGATGAACTTGCGGCGCTTCTCAGGCAAAGCTATCCACAACAGGGTGCTGTGATTGCAACCTATCTCTCAACAGGTGGCCAGGAAGTCGTCGTCGGGTACAACTTCCGCACAAGTGCGTGGTTCCACAGAAGTCATCTCTCGGCGGATCATGCCGCTCCAAGCACTTTCGGCGGGGAAGATTCCACGGGACAAGGCTTTGGAGGGGAAGCAGCGCCCGGCGCCGGCAAGCACCGGGCACCCGATGGAACCGAGCGAGCTGCCGTGCTCGACAAGTATTTCCCTACGCTGTTTCTGCGTGAGATCCTCGCTGATTCCGTCGCTTTGCAGCACGTCGAGCGTACCCAGGACGGCTGGGTCGTTACCGCGAGACTTGTGAGAGGCTCTCGCATTCAGCCCCCGAAAGCGATGCCCCCCGATTTCGTCGCCAAGGCTGGGGGTATCGACGCGTTCTTGCGAACAGTCGTTTTGCAGATCTCGACAGAACTGACAGTTCGACGCATCGATGTTGAAAGTACCGGCGCGGGCGAGTTAGGCACGGGGGAGTGCTCGCAAGCGGGGTTCCAAGTCGCCGAGACGCCACTGTACCTGGAGGGCGTGCGGCTGATCCAATGCAAATGGGTGTCGGACGACGATGCCCCGTTCACGCTCGCCGCCGTGGAGGCCGCGGCGGTTGCGCGCCGGATGGCCGATGGCCCCAAGCGGACCCCGGTGCCCGACGCCTCCACTCCCGAGCCTGTGCCCCTCGGTGGTCCAAAGGAGTTTGGGATGGCAACGCTTCGCACGCCGATCCTGTTGGCGGGCGCATCACTCGTCCTGATCGCGGCCGTGGCCTGGCTGCGTCGGCGGAACGCGGCATGATCCCCTCGCGTGGTTCCCTGACGCACTTGGCCGCGAACACTGTCGCCATTGGCATCTTGCTGGCAGGGGCGATCTATCTGCTTGTATCGGCCTTCGTTAAGTTCGCGGATGTGCCGTCATTCGCCGAGGCACTTCTCCGTCAGGGACTGCTTTCAACGGCTTCGGCCCCCACGGTCGCGTGGCTCGTGCCGATGGCCGAAGCCGGTGTGGCATTCATCGCGATCTGGCGGCTGCTGACGGTGTCGGGCTCGCGCTATCCGTGGCTGCTGTGCGCCGTGGCGTACGCCTCCCTCGCGGCATATGCGGGCGCGCTGGTTCTGCATCCGCCCGCCGAGCCGGCACCGTGCGGCTGTCTGGGCGGGAGTGCGGAGCCAGCGGATTGGGGCAACATCGCGGTCAAGAACACCGGGGCCGCGCTGGCGCTGGGGCTTGCGCCCCTCCTGTTGATTGGCCGCGGGGTGGGCCGAGGATGAACGCTCCGGCGGCCCTCCCGCGCTTCGTCCGCGAAATTGCCCGATCCGGTTTGGGTTGAGTGTGGTAGACTGGGCGGATCGGACCCCCGCGCTCCATCTTCGCGTGCAACCGCCGCCGGCCCCGCGCGTTCACGCTTATCGAGTTGCTGATCGTCATCGCGATCATCGCCATCCTCATCGGGCTGCTCCTGCCCGCGCTCGCCAAGGCGCGCGACTCGGGGCGGCAGGCGGTGTGCCTGGCCAATGTCCGCCAGATCATGCTTGGCTTCCACACCTACGCCAACGACTACAAGGTTCTGCCCGGGACGTACTGGCAGGGGCCGCTGGACCTCGACTGGGTGGGCCGCAACAACGCGCTCTACCTCGCCAACCCCACGGTCTATCCGCACCCGTTCCACACCAGCGTGATGCGCGAGTATCTCCAGACCGCGGACAAGATTACCGAGTGTCCCTCCGCCAAGCGCGAGGCCAATCGGTTCTTCGATTACACCATGCTCATTCGCATGGCCGGGGCGCGGATCGACCTCAACTGGCAAATGAACTTCCCCGAGCGGCCCGAGGTGGCCGCCTCGGCCCGCAAGAACTTCCCGGGCATCGTCATCATCGCCGAGGAACACGACGAGTTCTTCAATCGCACCTTCGACGATGGCTCCTTCGCCGGCAACGACCAGTGGTCCACCCGGCACGGTTCGCGCAAGTCCGGTTCCGCGGCCGGGAGCCGGCTGGGTGGGTCGCACAACGGCTACCTCGACGGCTCGGTCGGACTGTTCAAAGCGCCATCGGGTGGCAACGACCGCCTGGCCGAGCCGCAGGACCTCAACACCTCGCAGGTCCGCATCGTCAAGGCGGCGAACATCGCCTACCCGGTGAACACCTCCAGCGCGCAGGAGTTCGGGTGGGTGAACCGGTCGCGCAACTGAGTCATCAGTCGGCGACGGATTCCCGCAGACGCTTGAACAACGCGATGAAGTCCGGCAACTGGTAGTTGGCATTCAAGCCGCTTGGGTTGGGCAGCACCCACAGCGCTGCGCCAAGCATGTCGCCGGGCTGTGGCCCGATCGCCGTCTTCTTCACGCCATACGCCGCGCAGTATGCCCCGACGCCCAAGAAGCAGACCGCCCTGGGCCTGAGTTTCAGCCCCAATCGGCGGATGCGCCTGCCGCCCCGCCGCAGTTCCTCTGCGGTAAGTTCCGCCGCGGTCGCGGTTGCGCGGTTCACGAGTTTGGCGAGGCCGACCCCGTGCTGGAGCAGTTCGCGGGATTCCGACGGGTGGAACTGTCGCGGCGTAAAGCCCGACCTGTGCAGCGCGGGCCAGAAGCGGTTGCCCGGGCGCGCGAAGTGATAGCCCGTTGCGCCGGAGTAGAGCCCAGGATTGATTCCCACGAACAGCACGCGGAGGCCCGTGGTGTGGACATCGCGCACCGTGGACCTGCCGTGGGCCGCGGCGAGTTGCGCTGCGCTGGGCCGGAGCGGCTTGGGCACGGCGCATGGTATTGGTTCCATCGGCCCGGCTTCGGCCGATGCGTCCTCACGATCTCCCGTCGCGCAATCACTCGATCAGGCCATACTCCACGAGTTCCAGCACGCCGTCCTTGATGAGGCCGATCCCGGGAGCGTAAACCTTCGTGCTCTCAGCGCCGGCCTCGATCGCACTGTCCTCCTCCACGACGAGGCAGTTTGTCAGCGTGCCCGCAGGCACGACGACCGTCACGCCCATCTGCCTGTGCCGGGCCCGGTCGAGCGCCACGCCCGGTGCCTGCTCCTGGAAGTATCGCGCGCCGAGCATCACCGTGCCCGGCATGATGATCCCGGGCACCGCCCCATCGACGCCGGCGCGCCACGAGCCGCGCGTGTCCACACAGACATCGTTCTCGTAGAAGCACACGTCCTCGCCGAAGTAAAACACGCTGTTGGTGTGGGCGCACCGCGCATAGAAGTTCCTGGAGATCTCGTACAACTGGCCGTCGATGAACTCGCGCTCCTCGATCACGCGCGTCCGCACGTTCCGCGTCTCCCCGCCGATCACCATCGGGATTACCTGTACCTCGTCGAGCACAGTGATGAACAACTCGATCTCCTCGCCGGCATCGTTGCCCGCAAGGTGCAGTTGCCAGCCCGGGCGCAGGGACCAGTAGGTGTTGCGGCCGCGGGTGACGAAATCGCAGTTCTCGAGAAAGAAATCCTCCGTGAAGTCCCCGGGCCCGACTGGCTCGATCGCGCCCACGAGGGGAACCGCCCCCGCCGTCGGGAACGAAGCGGGCAAGCCCAGCACGCCGGCGCAGACCGTTGCCAGAACCGCGGTGCCGAGTATGTTTGTCCGTATTGGGCCACTGCTGCTCATGTTCATTCTCCTTTGTGGGTTACCCGCCCTCCCCGGCTCCGCAGGAATGTACGGTCACAAGAATCGCCGGTCGTGACGGCTTGATGACGTGCGCCTGGATTGGGCGTCATCGAACCGTCATCTTCGGTTCACCCTGATTTGCTAGCATGTCCAGACATCAGTGGGTACGTCCCGCCCAGACCCGGTCGTCCGTTCGGACGGGTGATGCCGTCGCGGCCATTTGAAGGAGTGAACGCATGCGTACTTTCTGCAACCTGCTCGCCGGCATGGCCTCACTGGCGACGCTGCTGACCGCCGGCTGTTCGCGCAACGGCGACCGCGATGGGGCGGCCCTGGACCGCGCCTCGGCGAGCATCGAGGACGAGATGGTTGTGACCCTCGACGCAGTTCCGGCGGTCGTTCGCGCAACGATTGATGCCCAACTCAATGGCGGCACCATCGACGAGATCGAGCGCTCCGAGAAGGACGGCGCTGTCCGCTACGAGGTTGACATCGAGCATACCGATGGGGACTTCGAACTCGTCATCGCGGCGGACGGCACGCTCCTGGGGCGCGCCATTGATGACGGCGACGACCATGAGGCCAATGACGATGAGGACGACGACGAAAACGACGACGACGAGTAATCAACCGCAACGTCAGTTTGCGATTGGTGGCTCGACCCATTCCTCGCACCCGCGGCCCCGCGACGGGAAGGACCCGCGTTGAGGCTGCTCATCGTCGAAGATTCAACACGCCTGCGGGAATCCCTTGCCGACGGTCTGACGTCCTCCGGGTACGCGGTGGATGCTGTTGCCGATGGCCAGCAGGGGCTCGCCTACGCCCGGGCCACGGAGTATGACCTGATCGTGCTCGACGTGATGCTCCCCGAGCTCGACGGCCTGAGTGTGCTCGACCGGTTCCGAAAGGCCGGGGGCAGGTCCCCCGTGCTCCTCCTCAGCGCTCGTGACCGGGTGGAGCACCGCGTTGAGGGCTTGCGCGCGGGCGCGGACGACTACCTCGTCAAGCCCTTCGCCTTCGCCGAACTGCTCGCCCGCGTCGAGGCGCTGTGCAGGCGTTCCCGCGGCGTGCCAGCCCCCGCGCTCAGGTTCGGCGCTCTTGAAGCGGACCTTGCAGCGCGCGAGGCACGCACACTGTCGGGGCGGGTACCCCTGACCCCGCGCGAGTTTGCCGTGCTCGAGTTCCTCTGCCTCAATGCCGGGCGCGTCGTCTCGCGCGCGGACCTTGAAGAGCACATCTACGACGCCAACCACCAGGTGTGGAGTAACGCTGTTGACGGCGCGATCGCGGGCATCCGGAAGAAACTCGGTGCGGCGGGTATCACCGGCCTGATCGAGACGCGGCGCGGCAGCGGATACCTCATCCGGCCACCCGGGGAGTCCCGCGCGGATCAGAAGGCCCGCGCGTGACCTCGATCCGCGCCTCGCTCCTGACGTGGATCCTCGGCGGCGTGGCGGGCGCGCAGGTTGTTGCCGGAGTGGCAATCGCCGTCATTGCACAGGCCGGCCTCACGTCACTGCACGATGCGGCGCTCCTCGCGCGGGCACGCACGTTCGCCAGTCTGGTGACCGATGAGCACGACCCGATCGAGTTTGATTACTACGGACCGCTGGGAGAATCGAACCTGGGGGTACTGGTGCGTGTGGGCACAGCGGATGGCACGGTGATCGCGGCCTCCCCTGAGTGGCCGGAGACGGCGGGCAACCCCGCTGGCACGCGGCTCGCGCCGGGCGAGCATCGGTTCCTTGATACGCGCACCGCGGACGGCCGCGTCGCCCGGCGGCTGGTTCTGTACTCGACAGCCTCGACCGACCCCGAAGCCCCGCCCGAGGATCGCGGCCGAAACACCCCGATCATCGTCGAGGTCATAGGGGATTCTGCGCCCGTCGCCCGCGCCCACCGCGCCCTCCTGGTGGCCCTTGGCCTCGGGGGGGCCATCGGGCTCATCGCGGCGTTCGTGGCGATCTGGCTCGGCGTCGGGCGCGCCCTGGTGCCGCTGGCCCGCCTCCGCGATGCCGTTGATCGCATCGACCCGGAGAGTCGTGTTCAGGGTGCGCTCGGCAGCGCGCAAACTGTTGAACTGCGTCCGATTGTCGGTGCCCTCGACGCCCTGCTCGCCCGCTTGAAAGCGGCGGTTGATCGCGAGCGCCGCATGACCTCCTCCATCGCGCACGAACTCCGCACGCCGATCGCCGAACTCCGAACGCTCACCGATGTCGCCGCGCGATGGCCCGAGCCGGAACGACAGCGCCGGGCGGTGGGTCAGGCTGCTGACATTGCGCGCGAGATGCAGTCGCTCCTCGAGGCCGTTCTCGCCTTGGCGCGAGCCGGCGAGCCTGCATCCTCGCCCCAAGAGGCCGCGGGTGAGATTCTCCCGCTGGTCGTTTCCATTCTCGAAAGATCGCAAGCGGCACGCTCCGGCGTCGGTGCGCTCTGCGTTATTTCGGGCGACGAGTCTGCTCGCTGGGACATTCCCAAGGGCGCGGCCCAGATACTCATCCGCAATCTCCTTGAAAACGCGCTTGAGTACACGCCCCCCGCAGCGCAGGGGGGTTTCGTTGCCATCCGTGTGATTCCCGGTGCAGTCTGCGCACGGCTCGAAGTCGAGAACGGCCCGGTGTCCCTCACGCCGGAGCAGGCCGGCCTTCTCTTCGAGCCATTCTGGCGTGCCGATGAGGCGCGATCGGACCGCAACCATCGCGGTCTAGGGCTGTCGATCGTCGCGGCAATCGCAGACGCTCACGGGCTGACCCGCAGCGCTGTGCTCATGGCCCATCGCCGACTCGTGATTTCTATCGGGATGTGAGCGCATCTCACACAGGTCACCGCGGCCCGATCTCCACCACCGACCAGCCCTCGCCGAACGACCAGGCGGTCTGTTCGTACCCGTCCAATCGCAGCACGAACGCGCTGCTTCCCGCCGCTTCCGCGCGGCAGAAGAACCGCCACGATGCCAACTGCCGGTTCTGGCCCGGTTCGACCACTGGAATCTCTTCGACGGTCACAGGTCGCGGAGGAAAGATGCTGTGCGCGGGCAGCGCACCAATGACCGTCAGCGGGAACATCATTCCCTGCTTGATGACCTTGGCCACAATGTTCCGGCGCACCAGCCCGTCGCGCTGGAGTCCGCCGATATCCACAAGAAGGGAATCGGCAACGCTCACGCCGCGGAGAGTCCCCGTCGCGAGGGCAACTTCAATGGCGGCATCCTCCCCCACGCCGATCCCCAGTCGTGTGCCGCTCGCCTCAAGCGCGGCGACCAGCCGCCCGAACCTGTCGCGCTCAAAGAAGTGCGAGTCCGTCATCGCCCACGGCAGCAGCGCCATCCCCGGCCCGATCTGCGGCCCGAGCGGCATCTCCGTCCGCTTCTCATCGGCATCGTCATCCGGGGCGGGCGCGGTCCGCGTCGAGCGGATTCCGAGTGCTTCCGCGCTGCGGCCTGTCAGGAACATGATCCCGCCCATCATCGCGTCGCCCGCGCTCGTTCCCGCGATGATGCCGCCGCGGGCCAGCAGACGGCGCATCGCATCGCGCTCGGGGGTCTCAACCCCGTCGGGGCGGTAGCGAGTGGTGATGCGCTTCTGGTCGCCGCCGGAGAAGAACATCGCGCTGCACTCGTCGATGAGCGCAACGGCCTCCGGCGGCGGAGTCGTCCGCCCAATCACGCCGATCTTCGCGTCGGGTGCGTACGCCCGGATGGACTCGGTCTTGCCGAGCGCGCTGCCCGCCTCATCCCCGCTCGCGGCGGTGGCGATCACGATCCGCACAGGCTTGCCGCTCGGCGTCGCCGCGCGGGCACGCGCAATGAATAACTCGTACACGGGCTTGTTGTCGTCATCAAGGCCGCCGCCGATCGCCAGCAGGTAGCCGTTCAGGCCCGTGACCGTGCCCTCACCGCTCGAAGCGCAACCGGCGACCGCCGTCGCGACCAGCACCAGCACACAAGCAAGCAGTCTGTTCATGCGAGCAGCCTACCCGATGCCCGACGACGGCTGCCCGCACCCCCGCCATCATCGCTTGCCATTTGCGACCTCCACCGCCCGGGGCACCCACCGGTCCTCCCCTTTTGCGACATCCCCAGGCTCGCACTCGATCCGCACATCCGGCTCGACGCCGAAGCCATCGAAGGGAACCCCCGAGGGCTGCACCGACACCATGCTCGAAAGCCGAACCTTGAGGCGCTGCGGCAGTTCGTGCTCACGCGCTGCCCCGCTCCCTCCCGCGCTCGCCTCGCCGACCAGCGTCACGCGCGGCAACTCCTTCATGGCCGCCAGGAACACGTCCGTCGCGCTGAAGCACGCTGCGTCCTGCAGGATCACCACCTGCCCGCTCCACCGCACCGCCCCCTCGCCCTCCGCCGGCGCGATGCACGCCAACCACCATCCGTCGAACCGCTCCTCCGCGAGTTGAACCCGCGGGTCAAACGCCTGCAAGAAACGCGCGATCGCCGCCCGTTCCCGCTCGCTCCAACTCGCATCATCCCTCGGCCTCAGCCCGCGACGCCCCATCTGCTCGGCCACATCCTCCGGCACCATCCCATTGACCAGCAGCGGTCGGGCGGCGTTGATCACCAACGGACCCGCGCCCGGGTCAAGCACCGCCCCAGCGAGCGCGTAGAGCGCATCACGCGATCCGCCCCCGTTGCCGCGAACATCCACTACCACCGTTTCAGCGCCCTGCTCGGCAAACTCCTTGAGCCACCCGAGAGCGTCCGCCGCGCTCTGCGAGTCCATCTCCACCAGCCGGATGTACCCGGTCGGAGGGTTCGGGGGGAACTCGAGCAGCCCCGACTTCCGATCCGGCCACGCGCCGTACACAGGCTTGGTGGCCGACAGGGGCAGCATCACCTCCCGCTTCACGCTCCCATCCTGACTCGCAAGCGCAATGCGAACCTCTCTCCGCCCGACCGCCTCCGGCAGCACCACAGCGCGCAGCGCCTCGATGTCCCTCAACTCGCGGCAGGAACGCTCGGCGACAAGTTGCGGCGATGCATCCGCCACGCACTCCCCCGCGGCGTCCAACCACTGTCTGATGGGGACACCATCGATGCCGACGACAAAGGGCGCCTCGTCGGCCACGAACCCCGACCTGTCGGGCTTGACCGCCAGCACCCGTCTGTCATCGCCCCGCCACGACTGGAGCGCAATGGGCAGGAATGGCAGCCACCCCGCCGATTCCGGCTCGGGGCCACTGACAGACGCGTGCGCATCGCCGATCGCCGCCACGACAGCCCGAATCTCGCGGGTCAGCGCGGAGCGATTCCGGATCGCCCCGGACGTTGCTCGCGCCCTGGCCGCGGCCAGCCGCGCTTGCCATCCGGACCCGGGCAGGTCTCGATCTTTCCGCGCCGCGTACGCGCTGCGTTCCTTGATGAGGGCCTCAAGGGCGTCGAGGGTCGCCCTTACGGTCTCCTGGGTCACGGCGTCATCGCGCGGGCGAGAGTTCCGGGCCGCGGCGGCCTTGCGCAGGTTCTGACGCTTCTCTCGCGACCATTCCTCTTCGAGGTCCGTCGTCGCCGCTGCCCCTTGGCCTCGAACCCGCAGTGTTGCTCGCTCACCGGGCGCGATCGCGAGTTTCTCCATCGCCTCGATCAGGTCTTCCTCGAACCGTTTGACGATGTGCTCCGCGCCGTACAGCCGCTCGATCCCGGCGAGCAGTTCCGGAACCGCGATGCCGTTTATTGCCTCCAGTTCGTACCACGCGCCACCGATGCTGATGCGCACTGTCACCGGACTACCGCCTCCCGGCTCGCCCAGCCACGCCACCGAGTCGAATGGCGACATCGCCTCCGACCGTTCGTCCTGCGCGGCCGCTCCGCTCCCTGCCAGACCAACCACCAGGACGAGCGCGACGATCGCCATGAATGTGGACAATGCCGGTGCTCCTTGTTCCTTCAATACGGAAGCGAGGAGACGCGGTTTCGCGTTGTGTGTGTGGGGGGGGAAGGGTGGGCGGGCTTCCAAAAAACTGGGGCCGGAAAGCGGAGGCATGCTTTCCAGCCCCGTCACATTGGACGTTCCATCTTCGATCAGCGGGAGCGCTGCCCGCTGCTCTTGCTGCTCCGATTCCCCGACCTGCTCTGGCCCGAAGTTGCCCGGGCGTTCACGCTCTTCCTCGCCGCGGCGGAGCGGCTCGAAGAGGCCTTGCGGTGCGAGGTCTGACGTGATTGACGCTTCAGCGACGCGTGCGGGGCGGATGTGCCCGACCCGCGCTTGGGCGTGGTGGCAGCCGTCGGCGCTCGCCGGGCGCTCGTCCGCGCTCGCTTGCTCTTCTTGGCGACCCTGACGCCCGCGCGCCCGGCCTTGCTCGGGCGGGCCGTGCCCGCGGGTGTCGTTGCGGCCTTGCCCTCGCGCCTCGCCTTCGTGGCGCGCTCAGATGTTTTTTTCCCTGGCATGTCGTTCCTTCCTTGGTCCCCCCGATCCCCTTGACATGGACACACATTGGTGTTTCACAATGAGGCGAGTATGAACCCCTGATGAACTTCCGAACGAAATCCTGCCGCGAACTTGGTACACTCGCGCCGACGGCCTCATTCCCCCCAGCCGTCGGATGCATGCACTCCCCCACGCTCCACACCACGCGGCTCCTCCTGCGCCCGCCGACCGATGCCGATGTCGCGGCGATCCACGACATCCACCGGCACAAGTCGGTGGCCGACGGCGTGCTGACCATCCCTCACCCGCACACCATCGACGATGCCCGCGCGTGGCTGACGCGCCTCCGCGCCCCCGCCGCGGAGGGCAGGCTGAACTTCATCTGGCTCATCTGCCTCGCCGATTCGGGCGAGCCAGTGGGCGATTGCGGCCTGCACATCGACGTCAAGCACCGGCGCGGCGTGCTGGGGTATCTCGTCCGCCCCGACCACTGGGGGCGCGGCATCGTGACCGAGGCTCTCCGCGCGGTGGTCGAGCACGCGTTCGACCGGCTCGACCCGCCACTCATCCGCGTGGAAGCGGACCACTACCCGGAGAACCCCGCCTCCGGGCGCGTGCTGGAGAAACTGGGATTCCAGCGGGAAGGCGTGCTGCGGTCGTACATTCTCAAGCACGGTGTGCCGCGAGATGCCGTGCGGTGGGCGATGTTGGCGGGCGATCTCCGCCGCAACTAGACTTCGGCCATGCAATCCAAAGCTGCCACCGTCGCCGAATACATAGCCTCGCTGCCCGCCGATCGGCGCGAGGCGCTCGCGGCCATCCGCAAGGTCATCCTCGCCAACCTCGACAAGGGGTACGAAGAGGGGATGAGTTACGGCGGGATCGGCTACTTCGTGCCGCACAGCACCTACCCCGCGGGCTACCACTGCGACCCGAAGCAGCCGCTCCCCTACGCGGGGATCGCCTCGCAGAAGAACCACATGTGCCTTTACCTGTTCTGCCTGTACAACGAAGCGGGCGAACTGCGGACGTTCGTCAAGGAGTGGACCGCGACGGGCAAGAAACTGGACATGGGCGCTGCGTGCGTCCGCTTCAAGAGCCTCGACGCCGTGCCTCTCGACGTCGTGGGCCGCGCGATCAAGAGGGCGACGCTCAAGAAGTTTCTCGGGCACTATGAGAAGAACATCCTGACGATGAACAAGGCGGGGGGGGCCGCGGCGGAGCGGAGCGCGGCGAGGAAGAAGACTTCCAAGAAGGCGGCGAAGGCACCGGCCAAGAAGGCCGTCAAGAAGAAAGTGACGCGCCGATAAAGTTCGCCCGCGGCGTGCCGCCCTTTCGGGGCTGCACCCAAACTACGCGCGATTTCCGAGGGCCGACGCCCTCGGCTACAGGCTCAGGATGGAAAGCCGGACGCCCGCTCCCGCAGGTGCGATTGCCAAAGATCACGCTTCCTCCCCGGACACCCGATGAGAAAGCCATGAAGAACGTCCTCGTCCTTGGCGGCGGCAAAGTCGGCAAATCCGTTGCAGAACTCCTGCTCGCGTGCGGCGGCGGGGGTTATCGCGTCACGCTGGCCGACCGCGATGAGGCGAACCTGCGAACGGCCGCGGCGAACATCGCGCAACTCCGCGAGCATGTGAAGCACCCCGTCGAGTTGTCGACCACGAAGATCGACGCATCGGACAAGGCGCAGGTCCGGGCCGCCCTCACAGGCCAGGACTACGTCATCTGCATGTTGCCCTTCAACCTTGTGGCCGGCGTGGCGGAGATGGCCAACGAACTGGGCGTCAACTACTTCGATGTCACCGAGGACGTCGCGGCGACCGAGGGCGTCAAAAAGATCGCCGACTCGGGGCGCGCGAGGGTCGCGCTGGTTCCGCAGTGCGGTCTTGCCCCGGGCTACATCGCCATCGCGGCGTACGACCTGGCGCGCGATTTCGCCGAGATTCACGACCTGACGCTGCGCGTCGGCGCGCTCCCGCAGTACACCACCCGCGCGCTGAAGTACAACGTCACCTGGTCGGCATCCGGCGTCGTGAACGAGTATTGCGAGCCGTGCAACGTGATGCTCAGCGGCGCACAGATCAAGGTGCCCGCGCTCGAAGGCCTCGAGCACTTCTCGTTCGAGGGTGTTGACTACGAGGCGTTCTACACGTCGGGGGGTGTCGGCTCGCTCATCGACACGCTCGCGGCGGAGGGCAAGACGGTCAACGAGAGCAACGTCGCGTACAAGACCATCCGCTACCCCGGCCATCGCGACCTGATGAAGTTCTTCCTGGAAGATCTACGGTTGAACGTCGAGCACGCCGCGCCCACGGCGAGCGGGCGGGTGTTCGACCGGGCGCTGGCGGTGGACCTGCTGGAGCACGCGATCGCGCGGACGCTTCAGGATGTGGTGGTGGTGTTCATCAACTGCGTGGGCGTGCGGGGGACTGGGCGGAGCGGCGGCGGCGGTGCGGTCGGTGGGAGTGGGGGGGGGCGCGAGCAGGTGAACTTCAAGCGGACGATCCACGCGACGACGATCTTCGGGCGCATCTGGCCGGCGATCGAGTTGACGACCGCGGCGGGCGTGTGCGCGATGGTGGACCTGCACCGGCTGGGCAAGGTCCGCGCCTCGGGCTTCGTGAAGCAGGAGGAGGTCGCGCTGGCGGAGTTCAACAAGACGGTGTTCGGGCTGGCGTACGAGAACCCGGGGGCGATCGAGGGTGCGGTGCGGGCCGGGTGAGCGACGAGGAACCCCGAGCGAGCGGACAGAGCGGAGCCGAAGCGGAGAAGGAGTGGGCTGGGCGAGCTTGGTGAGTGGGTTGATCAGACTCGTGAGCGACACTACTGAGCGCGACTTTGTCGCCAACGGGTGACAAGTTCCTTCGCGGCGTTGGCCCAGTCAGGTTGCGTGAAGCCAAAGCCAGCGGCCAGCAGTCGGCCGGGCACGACGCGCCTGCTCTTGAGGACCAGTTCCGTCTCGGTGCGCATGAAGATCGCACCGACCTCGAGCATGAGTTTGGTAGCGGGCAGACCGATGCGGACGCCCATCGCGCGCCGCAGTTCCCGCATGAACGTCGAGTAGGGCAGCGGGTGCGGAGAGCAGGTGTTCACAGGCCCTGCAAGGCTCTCGTGCGCGATGAGGAAGTCAATCGCGCGGGTGAAGTCGTGCTCGTGGACCCATGACACATACTGCCTGCCGCCCGCGGCGTTGCCCCCCAGGCCCCGCCGGGCCAGTGTTGCCAGCGTGTCGAAGATGCCGCCCTTGTCGGGGGACATGACCATCGCCGAGCGCATGGCGACCTTGCGGGTGTGCGGGGTGGCCGCGGCCTCAAGCTCGCGCTCCCATGCCTGCGCGACATCGATGCTGAACTTCCATGTATCGGGAATGTCGGGCTCTGCGCCGCCGATGATGCCGCTCACTTCATCATTGGGCGCATCGAAGCGGTGCGCATAGATTGTGGCGGTGCTGGACTGGAGCCAGAGCCGCGGCGGGTGACTCGCCTGCCCGATGGCCTCCCCGACAGCGCGGGTCGAGTCGATGCGAGAGGACAAGATCTCTCGCCGGTTCGCCGCGTTGTAGCGGCAGTTGACGCTGCGTCCGACGAGGTTGATGACCACATCCGCGCCGTCGATCTCGCGTGTCCACGGGCCGCGCGATGCGGCGTCCCAGACGATGGTGCGCCACTTCGCGCTGCAGCCCGCGCGCCGGCTTAGGACAACGACTTCATCGCCGCGGGCGTGGAAGTGACGGGCGAGAATCGTGCCGACCTGGCCGCTCCCGCCGGGGAGAATGATCTTCATGCGGGAGTGGTAGGAGGGGTGGGAAGTGAAGGCCCGCCCATCTCATACGGCAACTTCAGCGCCCCGCACAGGAACGCCATCAGCGGCGAGCCGGCTTTGACGGCCTCGACATATTCGTCAAGGAAGTCCGGCGCGCAGACGGTCTTCTCATCGAACGCCGCGGCCGCCGCGTGGCTCTTTCGTTTCAGTTCGTCGATCAGCGGGTGCGACGGATCAACCGCGCAGTCGCCCACTTTCGGCGGACGCTTGAGCGATTCGCCCTCGAACGTGTGCGAGGCCGCGAACCTGGCCCCGACCGCCTTCTTCCATTCGTCGGGCTTGACCATGATCCGCGTGCGGATCGCGTCGAGCGCCTTGGCGTCGGGCTCCCAGATGCCCACATACGCCTTGGTCCCACTCGCTTTCCCCGCTTCCCGCTCTCCGCCCTTGTCGGGCGCGAGCGAGAGGTGATAGCCGAGTTTCAACTCTTTCCCGCTCCCGACATCATGCCCGAACATCGCGCCCACGCTGGTCTTGTACGGGCTTTTGTCCTTCGAGAATCGCGTATCACGGTTCATGCGCTGCATCGAGCCGCCGACGAGTTTGGGATCGACCTCGATATGCGTGCTGATCTTCGCAATCCGCGGCCTGAGGTCGGCGATGAAACGGAGCATCGGCCCCTTGACGTGCTGCTCGTATTCAGCCTTGTGGTCCTTGAACCACTCGGGCGAGTTGTGCTTCGCAAGTTGGCGGAGAAACTGAAAGAACGCCGGAGTGAAGTGCGGCTGAAGGGAGGCGGACATGGCCGATCGTAGCGGCGGACACCTCCGCGCGCGACGGCCTGCCAGTCCTGATCGACGAGTTGGAAACACCACTCGGGGCGCGGCCGACCGATCCGCCGCCCGCGCCCTGACCTTGCGACCGGCCCCGCGCCGCGGTTACCGCTGCATCCGTCTCTGCTCCGCGTCTGATTGGTCCGTTCACCCCGAGTTCCTTCCCCGTACCATCGCCCCATATGGCCCAGGGCATCCTCCATGTTCCCGTCCTGCTCGACGAGGTGCTCGCGCTCCTTGCGCCGCGACCGGGCCAGGTGATCGTCGATTGCACGCTCGGCGTGGGCGGGCATTCCGCGGCCATCCTGCCGCGGATTACCACCAAAGACGCGGCCACTTCTGGCCGTCTTGTCGCTCTGGACCTCGACCCGGCAAACATCGCCGCGGCGCGACCGCGATTGGAGCGCATCCGCGGCCGGGACGACTGCTTTGACCTGGTTCACTCGAACTTCGCCGCGCTGCCCACGGTCCTGCACCATCTCGGCATCGAGCAGGTGGACGCGGTCCTCGCGGACATCGGCGTCGCCAGCACACAGATCGATGACCCGAGCCGCGGCTTCTCGTACCGGCGCGCCGGGCCGCTCGATATGCGCATGGACCCGAGCCGCGGCCAGCCCGCCTCAGCGCTCGTGAACAAGATGAGCGAGGCGGAACTGACGGCCGCGCTGCTCGAACTCGGCGATGAGACGGATGCGCCGCAGATTGCAAGCCTGATCGTCGCGCGGCGCGCCTCACACCCGATCCTCACGACGCAGGCCCTGATGGAGATCGTGTGCGAGGCCCGCGACTTCACCGTGAAGCGGGCTTCGGGCGCAAAGTTGCACCCCGCCGCACGCACCTTCCAGGCCCTGCGCATCCTCGTGAACCGGGAACTGGCGAACCTCGACCGCCTGCTCGCGGTGCTGCCGGATGTGCTCAAACCCGGCGGTATCGCGGTGATCATCACCTTCCACAGCGGCGAGGACCGGCGCGTGAAGACGTCGTTCCGCGAGGGAGAGCGGTCGGGCGTGTATGGCGAGGTCAGCGACGACCCGATCGTGGCGGATGAGAAGGAGGAGCGGGCCAACCCTCGCGCCCGCTCGGCGAAGTTGCGGTGGGCGAGGAAGAATGGGTAATCTACCATGCCAAACATCATGCAAACCTTGGGTGTAATCGTTTCACCCGCGGCGTCCCGTGCAAGATTGGATGTAGTCTAGAGCAAGTCTGAAAGAGCCTTACAAGGAGTGGCAGCCATGTTCTTGCGCACTTTGTTCATACAAAAGCCATTTGCACGACTTGTCTTTGGCGTGGCAGGCTGCCTTGTCGCCGGGGTCGTGAGTCCCGCCAGCGCACAGACGCTGGTCTGCGGGCCGATCCTGGCGAACACCACCTGGGACCTCTCGGGCTCACCGTGGGAACTGACGTGCGACGTCAGCGTGCTGGGCGGAGCGACGCTCACGATCGATCCCGGTGTTGCCGTCGTCTTCCATCCGGGCACCCAACTTGTCGTCCAGGCGGGCAACGTGGTGGCCATCGGCACGCCGTTCTTGCCCATCTCCTTCTCTTCGTTTGACACGACCAATCCCGGCAATGGCGTCCGGGTTGTCCCTGGCTCGACGGTGACTGTTTCCCATGGGTTCTTTCAGAGCCTCAACTACGGAGTGCAGATCTCCTGCTGCGGCACGCCGGCGGGCCCTCCGCTTGTCGCGTCATACTGCTCGTTCTCGCAATGCGGCACGGGCGTGCAGGGGTACGCGGGCGGCTCGCAGGCCGAGTGGGCGCAGATCACCTTCTGCACCTTCAACAGTTGCTACACCGGTGTGGACAGCGCCGACAAGTTCATCTCCTCCTGCCTCTTCACGAACAACGTGATCGGCATCGGCACGATCGAGCGCACGACCGTTGAGGACAGCACTATCCAGGGCAACGTGACGGGCATCCAGACGGCGGGGAACAACTACAACGTCACCGTGGAGAGGTGCCTGATCGACAGCAACACCACCGGCATTGTCAACGCCGCGACCACCCGCCGATGCACGATCACCAATAACAACGTGGGCGTGACGATGAACACGCAGGTGCTCTTCGAGTGCAACAACATCCAGAGCAACGACAACTACAACGTGAGTCTGAACACGGCCACGAGCCTGAGCATCGATGACAACTGGTGGGGAACAACAAACACGACCATGATCGACGCGAGCATCTACGACGGCTTTGATCAGACGGGCATCGGCTTTGCCCTGTACTCGCCGGCGTTGGCCGGCATCTGGGAATCCACCACGACGTGCATGTGTACGACGCCATCCGTCACGACTCAGCCCACCAGCCAGTCCGTCTATGACGGGGACATCGCGACCTTCACCGTTGCAGCATCGTTCGTCGGCGCGCCGACCTATCAGTGGCGGCACAACGGCGTGGCCCTGCCGATCTGGTCGCCCCGATTCGGGTTCTCCAACACGGCCACGCTGACCATCAATCCTGTCGCACGCCCCGGATCGGAGCCGACGTGGACAGATGCCGGGACGTACGACTGCGTCATCACGAACGTGTGCGGAACGGCGATCTCCAACGGCGCGGCCCTGACGGTGACGATCTGCACGGCCGATCACGATCAGAACGGCATCGTGCAGGTCCCCGACATCTTCAGTTTCCTCTCATCGTGGTTCGCGGGCTGCCCTTGAAGTCACGGGCAGCGCCAGCAGCGCGCGTACGATGGCTCGATGGACAGTTCGATCAATGGTGTGAAGTCGCGCTCGGGGGGCGTGGGAGAGACGGCGAATGCGATGGGAGGTGGGTCGGAGCCCCACGCCGACGGTGAGGCGCCCAGGCCGCAGAAGTCCAGCCGCGCACGCTTCGCCGCCTACCTGCGAAAGCGCGCTTCCCAGACCGCGAAGGCCAAGGGCGACGCCAAGGCCGAGAAGCCCCTCAAGAGTTATGAGGGGGCCGAGGGCGACCCCAACGCACCCGAGCGCCTCCGCCGCAACCGTTCCTTCTGGGTCCTCTTCCGCGAGTTCTGGGCCATGCTCCGCGGCCGCCGTCTCGTTGTCGCCGCGTGCGTCGGCACTGTCACGCTCGCCGTCATGGCCGGCTTGATGATGCCCGCCGGCACCAAGATCGTCATCGACTACATCCTGACCGACAACCCGGGCCCGTCCGGCCTGCCCGACTGGGTGCCGACGCGCGACCGCATCGGGCTGCTGTGGTGGTTGGCCGCGGCGATCACCGTGCTGAACTTCGTGTCGATCGGTGCGGGCGTCTGGGGCAGGTACCGCATGACCATTCTCACGCAGCGGATGCGCGTGCTTGTCCGCCGGCGTGTGTTTTCGCACGCCTTCCGCCTGCCGCTGACGCGGGTGTACGCGCTCAAGAGCGGCGGCGCGGCGAGCATGTTGCGCGAGGACGCAACGCAGGCCGGGGAACTGCTCTTCAGTCTGCTCTACAACCCCTGGCGGGCGATCGTGCAGTTGGTCAGCACGCTCGTGATACTCGCGGTGGTCGATTGGCGGCTCCTGCTGGGCGCGCTCGTGCTGATCCCCGCCGCGTGGTGGAGCCAGAAGACGTGGATCAGCCGCATCCGCCCGGTGCATCGCGAGGCCCGCGCCACCCGCCAGAGCATCGATGCCCACGCGACGGAAGCCTTCGCGGGGATGCGTGTCGTGCGCGGCTTCTCGCGCGAGCGCGGCGAGGCCGCGCGCTTCACGATCGGCAACCACCTGCTGTCGCGCCAGGAGATGCTCGCGTGGGT
>Ga0163144_10002912_pt1 | contig 39041 bp, 38 predicted proteins | sample OliLak19BULKMAT1_FD_123175 | JGI IMG/M metagenome (GOLD analysis project Ga0163144, IMG submission 123175) | Freshwater microbial mat bacterial communities from Lake Vanda, McMurdo Dry Valleys, Antarctica - Oligotrophic Lake LV.19.BULKMAT1 | ecosystem: Environmental > Aquatic > Freshwater >...
ATCTTCTCGCCACCTTGCATGCTGATGATCAATCCCCAGCTTGCACCACCCCTCTTCCTCCAGGCTCATCTTGTATGAGAATCGGCCTCCCTCTCCAGGCTCATCTTGTATGAGACAAGACTGAGTCTTGAAAAGACGGTAGTTATTAGCTACAATCCGATAGTCCTTAGCTGCCCATGGCCCGTAGAAATCCAATGGCCATCACTTGCCCGGAATGTGGTGGCAAAAACGTCCGGATGTCGAAGTGGAAAAACCGCTTGGAGCAGCTTTTGGACTTGTTTGGGATGCCGCCGATGCGGTGCGGAGATTGTAACTACCGCTGGAAACACAGTCTTTGGCGGTTAAGGGAAATCTTTTTCGCGCGCTGCCCACGTTGTTATCAACTGAAACTTGCAAAGTGGGAAGAGACTTATTACCACATCCCTAAATCTTGGCAATTCTTGATTTCGCTAGGTGCCAAGAAGGTTCGCTGCAAAGCTTGCCGGCACAATTTCATCAGTTTCCGCTTCGTCAAAGGTGTTCGTAAATGGATTGATGACGAATTGGATGGACCTGTGTCGGAAGTCGTTATCTCTTTAAGTTCTGTGGGGGAAATCAAACCCAACCAAACTCCCCCAACTTAAAACCAGAACCAACCTTACTTTTTAGCCTTCACTGAAACGCGAATCGGGTAGAGCATACCAGTTTGCGCCACACCAACTCGCACCACTTTCAAAATGTCTTCCGAATCCGCGGGTTTGAATGTCGCTTTATAGCTCACGGTCAACGTCGCAGTCCCATTCCTAGGGATCGACTTGGAAGACAGCTCGAAAGTCATATCTTCCGCGGGTGGTGAATCGATGGTCAAAGTAACAATTCCGGGCATTCCATTGGAGAAAGTAATCGTGTCCACTTTGGGCTCGCCCAATACGAACCGGATATCCTGCCTGTCTGGCTTTACGCTGCTCGCAAGGGCTTTCAAATCGGGCATGACGTGCATGCTGTTTGCCGTAGCCATTGGCGCCTCGCCGGATTTCGGATTCGATTCCATCTTGCCGAAAGGAGTTTCACGAATCTGATTCTTGGGCTGAAACCAGAACCATCCGTCTTCTTCTTCCCTCCACCACGTCTCAACCGGCTGCTTGATATCCATGGAACCAACGCCCATCATCGCCAGGTTGGTATCCACAAGCGTGAGTACTTTGGCGGCCTTGCCCCCTTCGACATACGCGATGCGGTCGATCGTATAGCCCTTGATCTTCTTCTTCGGCCAAGAGAAAAAATCTTCCTTGCTCTCCTCGGAGACAAACGCGTCGCTGGACCGGTACTTCGCGGTCACAAATCCATCCCAGAACTTCGACACCCTTGCCTTCAATTCCGCTTCCTTTTCAGGTGCGATTTTGACAACCTGCTGTGCGCATAACGTCATGGCCAAGGTCGCCAGGATAAAGAAAAATCGATGCATCTTCATTACGATCCTAACATTCAGAGACGCAATGAAATTGGTTTGGTTAGCGAGCCGGAATCTTTGTGCCTTCCCTGATTTCATCGGTCGCTCGTTGGATAATCCGGTCGCCGGCCGCCAGCGCTCCAGCTACTTCGACAAGTTCACCCTGCGCTGGTCCCTTTCGCACGTTCACATAACGGGCCACTCCGTTCTCAACGCGAATCACAAAACTGCGCTCTGTGGTGCTGGCAACCGCCGTTGCAGGCACCAACAGCGTGGTTTGCCCCGACTTTGCCGGCCATTTCACTTCCGTGTACATTCCCGGCGCCAGCTTTCCACCAACATTCATCGCTTCCAATTCCACTGCCATCGTTCGAGTCCTGGCATCCAGCGTCCGCGCGATGCGACTCACCACTCCGCCAAATGATTCGCCCGGATAGCCCGTCACGGTAAAGCCGATGCGTTGTCCCATGCGAATACTGCTCACATTACTCTCAGGCACGGCCACAACCACCCGCAGTCGATTCAATTGCTCAAGGCGCACCAGCGGCCCGGAAGTTGGCCCTGCAAGGCTGCCTGGGTGCATCATGCGCTCTGTAATGAGTCCGTCGAAAGGCGCTCGCAAGACAAGATACGATTCCAGATCCTTCAGTGTCCTGACTTGGGCCTCAATTGGACTACGAGACAACTCCAATGCCTTCAAAGAAGCCTGCGCCGCCTTGCCCCCCTCCTCTGCCAGGACCAACTCATTGGCAGCAATGGCCCCTACCGTCAAGCTTGCGGCTTTCAATCTCCGGGCCGTGCTTTCTGCCGCAGCCAGCTTCGATTTGGACTCCAACACCTGGGCTTCAATCGAAAGCAGCCTAGCCTGTACTTCGGCCACCTGGGCTGTCATTTCAGGAGCGGACAGCCTTGCGATCACTTGGCCCTTTCTGACCGTGGAGCCGCGATCGACCTCAATGCTTTCGATGTAGCCATTCACTCTGGCCGCGAGACTGCTGGTCTGATAAGGCAGGATCTCGGCCGTCAAAGTCACGAACCGGTCGACGGGCTTTGATACAACTTCCACTGTCGTGAGGCTTTGTGCAAACAGTCCAATCGCAAACATGATTCCTAAGCCAAACTTCATGCCTTGGCCTCCTTCCGGACTATCGAATAAATCGCAGGCAGCACTACCAATGTCGCGAACGTCGCGGCGATCAGTCCACCCATCACCGCACGGCCAAGCGGGGCAGTCTGGTCGCCACCTTCACCCCATCCAATCGCCATTGGCGCGACACCTGCGAGCATCGCGCAAGCGGTCATCAGGATCGCCCTCAATCGCGCCCCACCAGCCGCGGCAACATCCCCTTCCGCCTCAGCAAAGCTGAGATAAAGAATTGCATTGGCGATCGCAATCCCGAGGGCCATGATCGTACCGAGGTAGCTCTGAATGTTAATTGTCGAACCTGTCAGCAAGAGAGCAAGCAGTGAGCCGCACACGATCGCGGGGCTCATCAACAGCACCACCAAAGACAGCCTGAAGCTCTGGAACGCGGCTGCCAGGAGCAGAAAAATGCTAACGGCCGCGATCGCCAGACCGGATTGCAGCCCCTCGAGCGTCTCTGCAAGCGGCGTCGCTTGTCCACCGATCTGAACCGTCACTCCTCGTGGCGGCTCACCGGCTTTATGCACTGCGGCTTCAATCTGGGGTAACGCGCGGCCCACTGTGATCCCGTGCAGATTCGCAGCAAGGCTGATCAATTTCTGACCATTGAAGCGCTCAATCACTCCCATGGTTTTTCCATTCTTCATGGAGATGACATCGCTCGCCAGCGGCTGTGTGCTGCCCGCCTTCGCGAGCGAGATGGAAGCTACGTCGTCGGCTGAGCGAACTTTGTTCGGCGGCAGTTCCACTTGAACCTGGAACGCATTGCCGCTAACAGGGTCACGCCAGTAGTTTGGCTCAATGAAGCGGCTCGAGCTGGTTGCGGCCACCAGACTGCGAGTCACATCCATCATGCTCAACCCGTATTGACCGGCTCGATCCCGGTCGATCTTCAAGTCGAGAGTCGGATAGTCGTTCGGCTGCTGAATCTGCAAGTCTCGGAGGAATGGAACTTTCTTGAGTTCAATTTCCAATTTCTGCGCAAACTCATAGTCGGCAGCCAGACTCGGCCCTTTTACCATCACCCTGACTGGGGTCGGTGATCCAAAGCTCATCACCTGGCTGACGATATCGCCGCCTTCAAATAGCAGCTTGACCTGGGGCATTTCTTTACCCAACCGGGCACGGATCGCCTCCATTGCCTGTGGGCCGTCCAATTTCGCTCCGGGCGCGATGGCGAGAGTCAGCACAGCCTCATGCGGGCCTGTTGTGAATAGATGGATGAGACTTACGGGATAGCTGGAAGCATGCGTTCCGACGAAGCTCGTGGTCAACGCCACTTTGTCGCGCCCAACGGTCTCGCGAATCAATTCGAGTGCGCGCAGAGCAATCGGCTCGGTTCGCTCAATGCGCGTGCCGGTCGGGGCGAACAATCTCAGTCGCAACAACTTCGGCTGGGTGGAGGGGAAGATCTCAAGTCCCAATTGCGAGGGCAGCCACCACAATCCGATGGCGCAGGCCAACACATACAAGCCTCCAACAACCCAACGCAGGGGCACAATTCGTTCCACCAGCCTGCGATAGGAGGCACGATAGCGCGGTTCAGGTGCAGGTTCATGCCCACGCAGAAACGAAGCTGCCAACACCGGCACCAGGGTACTCGACAACACGTAAGACGCGATCATGGCGAATCCAACCGACAGCGCAAGCGGTACGAACAATTGCCGGCCAGCGCCAGTCATGAAAAACGCCGGAACAAACACAGCCAGAATCGAGATCATGCTCAACAGCCGCGGCATCGCCGTGCGGCGGCATGCCGCGACAATTGCATCCTGCCGGGGAGTGCCTTTTTGCAACTCGCTATGCATGTTCTCAATCTCGACAGTTGCTTCGTCGACCAACACGCCAATCGCCAAAGTCAGTCCAGACAGCGTCATCAGGTTGATCGTCTGGCCAGTTGCCCAAAGCGCGATTACCGAGCTCAACAGGGACACCGGAATGGTTGCCAGCACAACCAGAGCGGAGCGGCCGTCTCTCAAGAACAACAGCACCATCAGTCCAGTCAGCACAGCGCCGAGCAGGCCTTCATTGGTCAAGTTGTTTAGTGCTGCAGCCACGGCTGAAGTCTGATCGAACTCAACCGACACCTGCACGTCCTCGGGCACAATCTTCTGAAAGCTTGGCAATGCCTCGCGCACTTTCTGCATCACGGCCAGCGTTGAAGCGTCCGCCCGCTTCGTGATCGGGATGTAGACCGTTCGCTTGCTGTTTACGTGCGCATACGCAGTAAGAATGTCGCTGCCATTCTCTACCGTGCCAATATCGCGAAAGTAAACGGGCGTCCCCTGCCCCATTCGGACAGGAGCATTCGCCAACTCGCTTAAGTCTCCGCCAATCGTCGCATTCGTCGAAGCAATACGAGTCAGATCCCCTGTCCGCACGACGCCGGAAGGGGCAACCACATTCGCGTTGGCAACCGCCTTGATCGCTTCTTCGGGTGCAATCCTGTACTGCCGCAACTTCTCCGGATCCAGTCGAATCAGAATCGTGCGTTGCGCGCCGCCGAAGGGAGGCGGTGCTGAGACACCTGGCAAAGTTGCAAACAGCGGACGTACGCGGTTGATCGCAAAGTCCTGCATCTCGGCCGGTGACCGCGTCTGGCTGGAAAACACCAATTGCCCAATGGCGACACTCCCGGCATCGAATCTTGTAATGAATGGCGGCACCGCACCTGGCGGCATGAATGCGCGAGAACGGTTGGAATAACCAACCACCTCGCTCATCGCAGTGCTCATGTTTGTTCCTGCGTGAAAAGTGATCTTGATCAGCGCCGCGCCCTGCACGCTGCGCGATTCAATCTGCTTGACACCGCTGACATAGAGCAGGTGGTACTCGTAGTAGTAAGTTGCGAAACCATCCATCTGAGCGGGATCGAGGCCACCATACGGCTGCGCGATGTAGATGGTCGGCTCACCCAGATCTGGAAAAATATCCACCGGCATTCGCCTGACCGCGAACCAGGCCGCGATCAATACAGCGATCACTCCCACAAATACACTCGTCGGGCGAGCCAATGCGAACAGGACAAGTTTCATGGTCTACGGCTGCTCCGCTCGAGCAAGAAAGTCCGTCAAGTCGCCACCTGCAATCGCAACGCCAAGCTGCGCGCGCCAAACCCCCAGTCGAGCCAGGCCATCATCGATCTCAGCGCCAATCAAAGTTCGCTCTGCATCGGCGATGTCTGTGATTGAAGTCAAACCAGCCTGGTATCGGGCCTCGGCTTGAGCGCGGGCCTCTCGCGCAGCCTTTACTTGTACAGGAGTATTGGCAACCATCCGCCGCGCAGTAGTCGTCTGCACTTGCGCCTTCAATCGCTGCGTTTCCAGTTCACGGAGCAACAGATCGTAGCGCGCCTGATCGCCACGCCCCCGCGATGCCTCGATTTCCTTTCGAACGCGAATCCCCGGAAGATCCATCAGTGAATACGTCACGGTAAAGCCGACTCCCCAGTTGTAAATGTTTGGTCCAAGGCCACTCGCCACTCCGCCGGTAGTAAAGTCACCCCGTGCTCCCGTCCCCCGTGCATACATCGTCGCCTGCGTATTGAACTTCGGGTAGTAGCTTCGCTCAAGCACCTTCATCCTCGCTGTTGATTCATCGCGTGCAAGACCTTGTTCGAGGGCCACCGGATGACCCTTCAAATCCGCACTGCCGGGTTCTGCCTCAGGAATTTCGAAAAATTTCTGCCTTGACACTGTCACGCGGTCAGCCGTAAGGTTCAACATCTGGCCCAAACTTGTCTTTGCGATCTCAACTGCCGCCTCTGCCTGAATCACCTGATTCTCAACCGCTGCGCGTTCAGCCTGAGTACGAGAGAGGTCCACTCCCGGCCGCAAGCCACTTTCGACCAAACTCTTCACAACGCGTTCGATTGCCGTCAGCCTCTCCCTGCCAGCCTGAGCGGCGGCCAACGCCTGCCCGGCTGCGAGAATCGTCAGATAGGCATCCGCTGTCATGGCGGCAACTTCAAACTGTGTGCGCTTCAATCCTGCCTCTGCCCTGCGCTGCGCAGCTTCGCTTACCCCGATGTTGGCTCTCCTGAACCCGAAGTCAAAGGGCTCCCATGCCGCCAGAAATCCGACGGCGGTTCCCCAAACATTCGTGCCGGCATTCGCTTCGAGAGGCGGCCCTGAAATCGGCGAAATTACCTGCTGCTGCAGCAACATCCCGTAGATGTTGTTACGTGTCGCTCGATTCACTTGAGCAATTGCGTCGGCCTTGGGCAAGTAGGCGAGCCTCGCAAGCGATACTCCAGCCGCTGCAGCGCGGATCTGCTCTTCGTTCACGCGCGTCGATGGATACTGCTCAACCGCTTGCTTCACCGCTTGAGAAATCGTCATCGGCTGGGCAAAAACGGGCAGCGCAGCCAAGGCAATCAAAAAATACTTCATGCTTCTCTAGCGATACCTCTCTTGCTCGAACGCACGAATCGGGCCAGATGATCGGCCAAAGGATGCTTCATTGCCTCCAGCGCCAGGCAAGCATCGTCCTTTTTTAAACCGCTTCTATACAAGGTCCGATAGCACTGTTTCAATGTATTAAGCTCCTCGCCGCCAAAACCAGCGCGGCGCAATCCCACCAGATTCAATCCCTCTACGGCCACATCAAATTTCGAATACATGAAAAATGGAGGCAAGTCTGAGTTGACTCGCGTGTTTCCGCCGATCATCGCCAGCCTTCCGATCTTCGAATACTGATGCACCACCACTCCGCCGCTGATGAATGCCTGATCCTCCACCTTTACATAACCAGCCAGCAGCGCACAACTGGCCACCACAATCTGGTTGCCTAATTGACAGTCGTGCGCAATATGGCCGGAGGTCATGATGAAATTGTGATCCCCGATTACGGTCGAAGCCTCAGGCCTGGTCGCGCGTGAAATCGTGAAATGCTCTCGAATTTTATTGTGGTTGCCGATCCGCAGATAGCTTCGCTCGCCATTGAAGTTCTTGTCCAGCGGGTCGGTGCCCAACACGGTCGCAGCACTGATTTCATTGGCCTCGCCCATCGTTGTCCAACGCTTGACGAAGACATATGGCTCTAGAATGCAGCCGGGTCCCAGCACGACATCCTGCTCGACAATGCAAAATTCTCCGATCACGCAACCGGGTCCGACGATAGCGTCGGGATGCACGCGGGCAGTGGGCGCCACACGCGCCCCCGGGTCTATGGGCATAAATAGATTATGCGTGTTCGTGAACTGGCTGAGCAGTTGAAACTGGAATTTGAAGGCAATGAAGATTTAGGGATCACTGGAGCGGCAGACCTTGAGGGAGCTAATCCCTCAGAGCTTGCTTTTGTCGGTGCAAGAAAATACTGGAAGACTGCTGAGGCATCTGGGGCTGGCTGTCTGATCGTGACGCTCGATTTTCCAGCATCAGGCCGAGCTCTGCTGCGTACTCAGGACCCTCGCGCCGCCTTTGCCGCCGCACTCAGTCTTCTCTATCCGGACCCAACTCGACCTGTCGGAGTCCACCCCACGGCCGTCATCGCCAATGGCGTAAAGTTGGGCGCCAATGTCCATGTCGGCCCTCATGCTTGCATCGAGACAGGGGCCGACATTGGCGACAACTCGTCAATCGGCGCGGGCTGCGTGATCGCGGCAGGCGTCAGCATCGGCAGCGGCACCATGCTTCATCCTCGAGTCACAATCTATTCGGGCGTAACGATTGGCCGAGGCGTCATCGTCCACTCGGGCGCAGTTCTTGGTGCCGACGGCTTTGGCTTTGTTCCGGTCCAGGGCGTTTGGCAGAAGTTCCCACAAGTGGGCGGCGTCCAGATCGGCGACGATGTCGAAATCGGCGCCAACACCTGCATCGATCGCGCAGCACTTGGCCTGACGGTCATTGGCAATGGAGTCAAGCTCGACAACATGGTGCACATCGCTCACAACTGCAAGATCGGCGACCATGTTGTCATCGCCGCCCAGACCGGCTTGTCGGGTGGAGTGACAGTTGGTAACGGTGCCATCATCGGCGGTCAGGTCGGAATTGGAGACAAAGCGCGAATTGAGAGCGGAGCCGTTTTGGGTTCAGGCTGCGGGGTTTTGACGTCCAAGATTGTTCGTGCGGGCCAGCCCGTTTGGGGCACGCCCGCGCGTCCGCTTAGAGAATACCTGGAGCAACTGGCTCACGTCGCCCGGCTGCCTCTAATGAAGGAAGAGCTCCATCAAACTCATCGACAGTTGACACACTTAGCGGAGCAACTGGGACTTCAACTGACAGTTCCAGCCACGACGGATCCGACAACCGAATAAACAATGCAACACCGTTTTGCGCTGCTAACTTTTCAATGCCTTCAATCGTCAGATTCGTCCCTGCCGGCAGGCTGTCTTCATCGCCTGCGATCCCCTCCGCACGGGCACGCATCGACACCTTCCCACAAGTCAGCACCCGAGTAGAAATGACGATATCCGATCCCGGCTTGGCAAGTGTGCGGAACAGTCGACAAATCGAATGAACCAGGTCCCGGCCTTGTTGGTAATCCATCCACGCAGGGGCCCCGGACAGTTGCAGTTCAAAATGAGGACGATGAGAATCGTGCTGCATTTGATCCAGCACAAACTCGCTCAAGATCTCATCGAGATCCACCAATTGAGGACGGGTGGCTGAGGATTGTGCAAGCGATAGAGTATCGTTCAGAATCCATCCGCTCTGCTCCACCAGATGGCGGAGTCGAGTCAACTGCTCCTGAATACGGGGGTCCGTATTCGGAAGCGCGAGCTCCAAATAATAGGCAATGGACTCGATCGTGCTGAGTGGTTGGCGCAATTCATGCGCCAGGTTGTAAAGTAGTGCTTCGGTAGCTTGCCGCATCGACGAAATTTTCAACTTGTGCCGGGGGAGCTTTCACAGTATACATAACTCAATGACTCGTCGAAATGCGATTTTTATGTCGGCGCCCGCATGGGCCCAGACCAGTTTGAAAACCAGTACCAAATACCGCACCGCCATCATCGGCGCCGGCTGGTGGGGCAACAATATCCTGCGCTGCGCAATGGAGGCGGGACAGTCTAAAGTTGTGGGCATTGCCGATGTAGATGAGCGCGCCCTCGAAGCAACGCAGGCTGAAGTGAACAAGCTCACAGGCGACAAGCCGGGCCACTATCGCGATTACCGCGAGATGCTTGCCAAAGAGAAGCCAGAGATCTGCATCGTCGCTACTCCAGACCATTGGCATGCTCTTCCGGTGATCGCCGCACTCAAAGCGGGAGCACACGTATACGTTGAAAAACCAATCAGTCACACATTGCGGGAAGGCTCTGCGATGCTCAAGACGGCGCGCGCCACCGGCAAGCTGGTACAAGTCGGGACACACCGCCGCATGTCGCCTCATTGCATCTCTGGCATGGAATTCCTCAAAAGCGGTAAGGTCGGCAAGATCGGCATGGTCCGCGCTTTTGTTGGAAGCGCGGGCGGCGCCGGCATCAAGACTCCCGATAGCGAGGCACCGAAGGGCCTGGACTGGGACGCCTGGATCGGCCCCGCGCCTTACAGGCCGTACAACAAGACGATCCACCCACGGGGCTTCAGGCAGTTTATGGATTTTGCCAATGGCACTGTCGGCGATTGGGGCATCCACTGGTTCGACCAGCTCCTCTGGTGGACCGAAGAAAAATTTCCACGGAGAGTCTTTTCCACTGGTGGGCGATTTATCCGTCAGGACAACACCGACGCACCCGACACGCTCATTACCGCTTTTGAGTTTGAAAGCTTCCGCTGCACCTGGGAGCACCGCTTGTACGCGAACAACAATGCCGAGAAAGCTGCGATCGGCTGCTATTTCTACGGAACGGAGGGCACCTTCCATATGGGTTGGCGTGACGGCTGGAGCTTCTTTCCTTCTGACTCGAAGAAACAGACCATCCATGTTGAGCCACAACTGAACGCGCCCGATGGCCAGAACATCCGCGAACTCTGGCAGGACTTCCTCACCTCGATTGCAAGCAACAAACTACCGGCCTGCGATATCGAAAAGGGCCATCAAGCCACTGCCATGAGCATGCTGGCCATCGCTTCGCTGAGGCACGGCAAGAGTCTGGACTGGGATGGCTCAAAGGAAACCATCACCAATGAACCATCGGCGAACAAACTTCTGGCGCGAGCGTATCGCAAGGGCTACGAGTATCCAAAGGCTTAGTGAGCGATGCAGTTCAGACTCACACGAGGTGCAGGCAGGTCGCTTCAGGAACAACTCTCCGCGCAATTGCTGCTCGGCATACTAAGCGGCGAACTGAAGGCAGGTCAGCGCCTCCCGAGCTTGCGCCAATTGGCGCGCATGCTGAAGTTGCATCCCAACAGTATCGCGATCGTCTACAGTGACCTGACCCAGCGGGGATGGCTGTCCTCGCGTCCGGGCAGCGGAGTCTTTGTCGCCAGCAACCCGCAATCGAATCTCGACCAGTTCATTGCATCGTGGCTCAATGCAGCATCTGTTCTCGGGTTAACACGAGATCAACTGATCGCAGCTCTGCAAAATAAACAACCCGCCGCTGAACAAATCGTCATCGATCCAGATCCGGAATTCGCTGCTATCATCGCGGCCGAGATCAGCGAGTCCAGCGGCATCAGCATAGCTTCCGGCGGACTCACGGAAGCCACCAAGGAATGCGCGGAAGGACGTCAGGTATGGGGCAACCCAGGCACCGCTGCTCAGGTTGCAGGCTTCCTTGCAGGCCAATCCGTGAAACCGGTCGCCTTGCGCTCGGTCGATCAAATGCTTGCCGGCGTGAATCGTCCCGCTGGACCAGCGCTCATCGGAATCGTTTCTCGTTCCAAGTCGATTCGCGATTGGGCTGCAATGCTACTGCCTGCTCTTGGAGTTGCGACCGGCGCAACGCTGATTCGCGATCCATCGGTCCCAGGTTGGCTGGAGGGCTTGGAACTTTGCAACATCCTCGCCGCGGACGTTATTTCGGCGCGGGAAATTCCGTCGTCGCTCAACGCTCATGTGTTTCGCGTTGTGGCGGTATAAGAACCGTCACAAACCGCCTCCAGCCAGATTGAATGTCACTGCACAGTGGAGTAATGCGGACCATCGCACTACTCTGTGCATCTCAACTGATTTGGGCTCAAGCGCCCGAACGTGTGCCCTGGCTGGAAACTACACAACGTTTCGCCGGTTTGGAAGTTGAGGTGAAGCGAATTAGCGGTCGTCCTTTGAAAGGCGCCTGGGTCGCCGTCACTGCAGACTCGTTCACGATCAAGACCAGAAAAGGTACCGAATCATTCCCACGCGTCGACATTCAACAGGTCAAGACTCACCGTCGAACCGTACGCCGCCGAACGATCGGAGCGATTGTGGGCTACGTTTCGATTGGCGCGGTCCTGGGCGAGAATATCCAGGGTCCGCTCGGACTGCTGCTACCAGTCGCAGGCACGCTAGGCTTCATCCTTGGCCGTGAGTTGGATCGAGACACACGCGTCATCGAGATCGAGTGAGTCCATTATTCAAAATAGGAAATGCCGGCAATCCCCGCGGCGCCCGCCTCGACGCATGACATCTCATTTGCCCGGCTCACCCCCCCCAAGGCAAGCACCGGAATTCTCACGCGCCGGCAAGCCTCGCCAAGGACATCGAGGCCGAGGGCAGGCCCATACCCAGGCTTGGAAACTGTGTCAAAGATAGGGCTCAAATAAACATAATCCGCACCCTCATCCTCGGCGCGAACCACTTCATCAACTGAGTGGCTGGACACTCCGACGAGTTGCAGCCCGAAACGCCGCTTCAGAATTACGGGAGCAATTCGTCTACCAGGCAAATGAACGCCGTCCGCGCCAGCCGCAAGACAAACATCCACGCGGTCGTTGATCAGCAGCCTCCCCGCAAACGTCCTTTTGAGCCGCATGGCCCGCCGCAACAATTCACCAGCATCCAAGCCCTTCGCCCTCAGCTGAATCACATCCGCCCATGGCGGCTGGAGCAATAGACCCTCGCTGATGCAATGCCGGATCACAGGATGCGCAAAGTCGAAGTGGGAAATTGCAACGACCATTCCCGATGATGCCGGTTTTCGGCAAATTCCTCAAGCGGCAGCTCGACAATCAATCCGCCATCGAAATGAAGCAATGCCGTCCGTGAAGTCTCAGACGAACCCACCAGCGTCAACACCAGCGATCCCTTCTCAGCCTTCCCCATTTTCGGCGTTACGGCAATCTCATCGCGCCGCACACATACGGTGACACGGTCACCCAGCAGGCGCGCTGGATAATACGGTCCTTCGAGCTCAATCTCATTCCACTTCAACTTGCTGCGATTGGCACCCGGATCAAGCAACTTGATTTCAGCGGGAAGCAAGTTAAACATGCCCAACAAATTCGCTACAGCCGGCGAGGCAGGTTGTGTGAGAATTTCGCGCGGCGTCCCCGCCTGCGCGATCTTGCCCTCCACCAACACAAGCATCTGATCCGCCAGCAAGAATGCTTCTTCGAGATCGTGCGTTACCAGCAGTAGAGGCACCGCGAATTCCTCTTGGACCTGAGCCAGAATCTCGTACAGTTCATGCCGCAGAGTCGTGTCGAGGCCTGTCGAAGGCTCATCCAGCAACAAGATCGAAGGTTCGGCCACCAGCGCTCTGGCTATCGAGCATCGCTGCCTCTGTCCGCCCGAGACGTCGCTCGGCTTGCGACCAGCAATCTCCGTCAATCGAAATGAATCAAGCAGGCTCGCCACCTTCCGGTGCCGCTCAAGCTTGGGTAGAGCAGTTGCCGCCAGCATCAGGTTCTCGCGCAAAGTTAGATGCGGAAACAGCGCCGCTCGCTGGAACAGATAGCCGCAACGACGCTCCTGCGGAGTCAGGAATACGCCCGTGCCCGCATCGGCCAACAACCGGTCATCGAGCAACACCCTTCCCGAATCCAGCTTGGCAAACCCGGCAATCAAATCAAGCGTTAAGGACTTGCCCGACCCGCTGGGTCCAAACAATACCGTGGTGCCTGCCTGCACTTGAAAGTTCGCATTCAACTCGAACCCCGCCGATTCGGCGGCCTTCGAAAATCGTTTCTGTAGTCGAACCTCGAGCACTCTGCTAGCTCCTCAACGCCCGGGGTGAATTCAGCCGGTTGGATAACCAGACCACAAGTAAACCAATACCCGACACGATCAACACCAGCGTCCGCGCCAACCCTCCATTGCCCGATTCAACCGCGTCGTAAATCGCTACCGACACAGTCTGAGTCTTGCCTGGAATATTGCCCGCGATCATAATCGTCACGCCAAAATCACCGAGGCTCCTCGCAAAAGCGAGCACGGCCGAAGCCGCCACCGCGCGCCTGCAGAGAGGCAAGACAACCTTCAGGAAAATCGTCCACTCGGGCAATCCCAAACTCCGCGCCGCCTTAATATAAATCGGATCTACGCTCTCGATTGCCGCCCGAAGGTACTTCGTGAGCAGTGGCGCGGAATGCACGATGGCGGCAATGACAGCGGCCTTCGGAGTAAACACAAGCGGCGAGCCAGTCAAGGTTTCCCATGCCGCCCCCACCCAGCTTTCTCGCCCAATCACAATCAGTAAATAATAGCCAAGCACGGTCGGAGGCAACACGAGCGGCAAGGTGATTGCTGCATCTAAGACTTCCTTGCCCCTGAATTCAAGAAAGCTAAGCGCCCACCCTGCCAACAATGCAATGGCAAGCGAGATCATCGTGGCGACTACGGCCACCTCTAAGCTCAGGATCAGCGGAAAGAAATCCACGCGTACTTTACTTGGCCGGCCGTGGACGCGGCGTTGCGTCACCTTCGGTCAGCTTCAGCGCCCACTTGATGGCTTCGGTGTACATCGTCTTGATGTCGGGTCGATTCAGTGCCTGATCATGATGCCCGAACGTCGAATAAAATACGCGGCCATTGCCATAATTCTTCACCCACGCCACTGCAAAATCGCCATCGGTACGGCGGATATTCTTCGCTTTCAAATCAAGCCTGGTCTCGTCCAGTCGCGCCAGAACCCGAACCTTGTCCCTTGAAAACGCTCGAGCCTGGTAGATCTCGTCGTTGATGGTAAACATTTTTGGGAAGTGTGCCATTGCTGGATGCTCGCGGTCTTCCACGATCACCGGTGCGTCAAAAGTATTCCAGGGGTGGCTATCGAAATAGCCGCCCACCATCTCCCCATACTCCGGCCATTTATAGTTTGTATCGATTGCTGTATGTCCCCCAATAAATCCCTTCCCCTCATCCTTCACAAAACTCAACAGTGCCGCCTTCTGCTCATCGTCCATCGCCAACTCGCCCGTAGTGTAGAAAAACACTGCATCAAAGTAGTCCAGATTCTTCTTGTTCCCAATCATCTTCTTCTTGGTAATAAACTCACAGCTCGTCTGTATGTACGTGTCCCACAACCCGGTTTCCTTCCCGAGGTTATAAATGGTCGTCAAAGCAGTCGATGTCGCATCATGGTGAAAACCCTGCGTTTCGCCGATCGCGAGAATGCGCTTCCGCCTGATCTGCGGCTGCGCCTGCAGGGACATACTGAACAAGCTGAGCAGTACAAATATGGCGGCCAAGCCACGTAGAATGCTTTTCATATTGGATACTCCGAATGGGAATCATAACGCAGATGAAATACTGGTAGTTTGCAAACCAACGAGAATTCAGTCCGTGTCGCAGTGGCAGGAGCCGGCGCTTTCGGTCGCAACCACATTCGAGTCCTCAAAGAACTCCTGCAGGCAAACCTCACTGGCGTCTACGACCTCAATACAGCGCACGCCGAAGCTACCGCCAAAGAGTTCGGCATAAGCGCCTTTCCCGGCCTGGCTGCCCTTTGTGAGAATGCGGACGCGTGCATAGTCGCCGTCCCTACCATCGCTCATGCCGAAGTCGGTTGCGCGCTGCTCGAGTCCGGGCTGGACATCCTCGTAGAAAAACCAATCGCCCTCGATCTCGCCAGCGCCCAAAAACTCGTTGACACTGCCGCCAACCACAACCGTATCCTCCAGGTGGGCCACCTCGAACGTTTCAACCCCGCCATCACCGCTTTGGAACAGGCGATCACCCTGCCGCTCTTTTTTGAGATCCACCGGCTCAGCGTCTTCACGCCCCGCAGCCTCGACGTAGACGTCGTGCTCGACCTCATGATCCACGACATTGAGATTCTGCTGGCACTCACTGGCAAGGAACCCACTGGAATTCAGGCAGCCGGCATCCATATCCTGAGCGAAAAAGTGGACATTGCCAACGTCCGGATGGAATTTCCCGGCGGCGTCATAGCCAACCTCACCGCCAGTCGCGCTTCTACCGAAAAAGTTCGAAAGCTCCGTATCTTCCAGCCCGGCGCATACCTGAGCCTCGATTACGCCAAACAGGAATTGTTCGGTATCGAAATCGGGCCCCAGCGCCAGGTCCGGATCAAGCCCCGGCTCGTCCTCAAAAACGAACCGCTCCGCCTCGAACTCGAAGCTTTCTTGAACAGCGTCACCACCCGTGAGAAACCAAAGGTCGATGGACCAACGTCCTTAAGAGCATTGAAGGTTGCCCTCGAAGTGGTGGATAAAATTGAATTGCACGCCGATGTCGTCTCGGCCACGCTGAAAGATGCCGGTTATCCTGCCTACTGATTCACAAGACCGGGCCATCGAAGATCTCAATCTCCTGCGCGATTGGGACGACGGCGCATTCCGTCCAAAAACCGGAATCGCCACCATCCTCTCAGTCGCCTTCCACATCGTTCTGTTCGCAATCGTCATGGCCACTCCACGTAGCTTTTTTGAAAGTAATCCGTCGGAACCACTTGACCTCGCAAGAGTCGAGCGAAAGGTCACCCCGCTGGTCGCCCCTCGATTCGAGCTGACTCAAAAGGAGCCCAACAAAGGCCCGATCAAGCCCGAGGTCAATCTAGACGATCTTACTGCCAGCCTCCAGCAAAAACGGGCGCCCAAGACCTACATCCCACCGCCAAGCCCTTCCCGCAATGCAGAACCAGCGCCGAAGCCCGTAGAGGCCCCGCCACAGCTTCCGACTGAGGCTCCTGACGCCAAGCTTCTGGCGCAAATGGGGACGCCGCAGTTACCTCCAATAGACATCAAGCCCCAGGAGCAAAAGCGCAGTCCATTCGAGAACGCAGGGCAGGCTGCTGGAGTCAAGAAAGGGGCGGAAGAAGGCAGAATCCCGCAGATGAAGCGCCAGACGATTGATGAAGTGATGCGCCAGTCGGTTCCGGGCGCACAAGGCAGCAGCGGACAGATGGTCGTTGACAACAGCCAGACCAATCCGCTTCAACCTCAAAGTCAGGTTGGCTCCAGCCTTGAACTACTGAGCGACCCGCAAGGCATCGATTTCCGCCCCTATCTCAAGCGCATCCTCGCGATTGTTCGCCGCAACTGGTTCGCCGTCATCCCTGAAAGCGCGCGCTATGGTCGTAGCGGCCGCACCATGATCCAGTTCTCGATTAGCAAGGACGGCCGCGTCCCTAAACTCGTCATCGCCGGGCCTTCAGGCACCGAATCGCTCGATCGCGCCGCTGTCGCCGGCATCAGTGCCTCGAACCCATTTCCCCCGCTGCCCCCTGAATTCAAAGGCGACGTCGTGCGCTTGCAGTTCGGCTTCTCCTACAACATGCCAAATCGATGAGCAATCAAAAGCTAATCTCCGCCCTGGTTGCCTACGCCCTGATCGCCATTTCAGCCAATTTCACGCTCGAAGGCAACATCCGGCTGGCAGTGTGGGTGTTGATGGGCGGCTTGGCGTTAAAGACCCTGGTTGCGGCTCAACAGCTTCGCGCCCAACATTCCGCCGAGGCTGCTGAGAGTAGTGGCCCCAACGAAGTAGATCCCCATAAACAGGACAATTGACACAGCCATCAAGGTAGGGTTCTCGAAGATTTCCTTTAGCTTTGCTACGTCGGCCTCAGACAGATTCCCCTGGAGCGCCGTCTCTTGAAGCTTCTGCAACTCCCCGGATTCGAGCGCAGGCACTAGCAGGATCGTAAAGAAGACCAGGAACAGCGCGAAGATAAACACCCCGGTAATCCAGCCCATGCGCGCCCCTGCCAACACCGTGAGCGCTTTCCCAGTCCTGCGTTGATAGAACCAGACACTCAGCCCACCGGCAAACAGAGTCGGGACGATGATGCCGAACAGCGACATCCCGCCCAGATTGGCAAGAGGCACAAGCAGCACCATCGAGATCGCAGCGACCAGCAAAGCCACCCGAACTGCGGCTCCATTGCTGAAACTGATTTCAGCAATCGCCGCACTTAGCTCCACCTTGTCGAGCAATTGTTCGACTTCAGCCGGGATCGCCTCAGGTTCCGTCTCTTCCGGCACCTCGAAAGTTGGCTTTCCACACCGATGGCAGAACATTGCCTTCTCGACCAGTTGCGTACCACAGCTACAAACTTCCGCCACAACTCCATCCTACCAATCGTCGCGGTCACGTTATCCTAACGAATTAACCTATGTCTCCACTGAATATGCTTGTGATCGCCGATCCAGCCGACCGTTACCTGAGCCTTCTTCCCAGCCTCGGCCCTGCTGTCACCTATGAAGTCACCAAAGATTTGGCCCGCGCCGAAGAGCTTGCGCCTTCGGCCGACATCATCCTCACCGGCGTCGGCGGCAGTGCCGAAGTCGTTAAAGCCGCGATCGCAAAGGCCTCAAAGCTCCAGTGGCTCCATTCGCTTTCCGCCGGAGTAGACCACCTGATGGCGACTCATCTCCGCCAATCCGACATCCCCGTCACCAACGCCAAAGGTGCGTACAGTCAGTCCCTCGGCGAGTATTGCCTGGCCGCCATGCTCTTTTTCGCCAAGTCGCTCCGTCGAATGCAAGCCAGTCAGGCCGCCGGCAAGTGGGATGTATTCGATGTGGAAATGCTCGAAGGCCGCACCCTCGGCATCCTCGGTTACGGCGATATCGGCAAAGCCGCAGCCCGGCGCGCCAAGGCTTTTGACATGAAAATCATCGCGCTCCGCCGCCGCCCTGAGAAATCCGACGGCGACAACATCGCCGACGAGATCTGGGGCATGGATCGCAAACTCGAACTCATGTCCACCTGCGACTACGTCCTGCTCGCCATGCCCGCCACACCCGACACCAAAGGCATCGTGGGTGCGACAGAGCTCCGCGCCATGAAACCCGAAGGAGTCATCATCAATCTCGGCCGCGGCAATGCAATCGATGAAAAGTCCCTGATCGTCGCGCTTCAGGAGAAATGGATTCGCGGCGCAGCCCTCGACGTCTTCGAAGTCGAACCACTCCCCGACGGCCACATCTTTTATAAGCTCGACAACATCCTTGTCAGCGCCCACACTGCCGACCACAACAGCACCTGGATGGAAGACTCCACACGGATCTTTCTCAAGAACTTCGATCGCTTCATCAACAAGCAACCCCTCGAAAACCTGGTTGACAAAGGAGTCGGCTATTAGCGTGAACCTGCCGCCACCCACCGCAACGGATGTTCGCTCGGCCGCAGTCCGCATCACGGGACATACCCACCGCACTCCGGTGCTCACCTCCCGCGGCCTCGACGAATCGACCGGACTCCGCTGCTACCTCAAATGCGAAAACTTCCAGCGCACAGGAAGCTTCAAGTTGCGTGGCGCAACCAACTTCATACACCAGATCCCGGAGGATGCTAGGCCGAAAGGCGTCGTCGCTTATTCAAGCGGCAATCATGCTCAGGCCGTCGCCTACGCCAGTCGAGCGGCAGGGATCGACGCGACGATCATTATGCCCACCGACGCCCCCAAGACGAAGATCTTCAACACGCAGGACATGGGCGCAAAAGTGATCACCTACGATCGCAAGACGGGAGATCGCGAGGCCATAGGTCGCGAGATCGCCGCAGAACGCGGCTCGATGCTAATTCCTCCTTACGACCATCCCTGGATTATCGCCGGCCAAGGCACGCTCGCCCTGGAACTGCTGGAAGAAGTCGACAACCTCGATGCGTTGCTCGTCTGTCTTGGCGGCGGTGGAATGTTGAGTGGTTGCGCCCTGATCGCTAAAGAGATCAACCCAGCAATCCGCCTCTTCGGAGTCGAACCCGCCCTGGCCAACGACTATGAGCTCAGTCTCAAAGCAGGCAGGCCGATCCGCGTTGACGGAAACGCCACCATCGCCGACGGCTTGCGCACGCCGCAGCCAGGCGAGATCACCTTCCCGATCATCGAGCACCTCGTCGAAGATGTCTTGACGGTCACTGAGGAAGAAATCATTGCCGCAATGAAGTACACGCTATCCAGACTCAAGATCGTCGCCGAACCAAGCGGCGTAGTCTGCATCGCCGCCGCAATGGCTGGCAAGCTGCCCACAGGCATCGAGCGAGTAGGCATCGTAGTCAGCGGCGGCAACGTCGACCTCGACTTCCTCGCTAAGCTGGCATACGCAAACGAATGTTCCGCCAGATCAAACCTCAGAACTTCCTTTCCTTCGGCCCGGACTTAGTTGGGCGAGTGACGAAAACGTGCTCTTCATGACCACCTGCATGGAAACTTGGATCCTCGCTGATCGAACTACCCTCAGTCAACACTACCGTCAACACCTCCAAGAATCTGCGCTTCCGCCTCTGCTGCTACTGGAAACGCGTCATCGTCACGCAGTCCATGATGTTCTCGCCCATCCCACCCGCAACTGCTCCAACGCCTACCGCAAAGGTAAGCGTTCGTTCGAAATCGTTTCCAAACTCAATCCTGCCGAATTGAGTAAGCACCTCCCCAGCTTCGTCCGCGCCATCCGCATCCTCAACGATCGTCTCGCCTGAGCGCAAAGCTCGCCCGTTCCAACCCCTCCCGAAAGTCCGGATGCGCAATCGAAATCAACAACTGCGCCCGCTCACGCAGATTCTTCCCATGCAAATTCACAGCCCCAAACTCAGTCACCACCCAGTGCACATCGCCGCGTGAAGTCACCACTCCGGCCCCCGGCTTCAACTGATTCACAATCCGCGAAACAGTCCCACGCTTCGCTGTCGAGGGCAAACAAATAAATGGCATCCCACCCTCGCTCCTAGCCGCTCCGCGAATGAAATCCAATTGCCCGCCGATCCCGGAGAACGGCAACTCCCCCATGGAATCCGAACAAACTTGCCCCGTCAGATCCACCTCAATCGCCGCATTCACCGCACACACCCGCGGGTTGCGTGCAATCTGAAACGGATCATTCGTATACCGTGTCTGGCGGAACTCGAAGATCGGATTGTCATCAATGAAATCGAGCAGCTTCTTCGACCCCAACACAAATCCAGCCACCACCTTATTCGGATTGATCTTCTTCAAACTGTTATCAATCACCCCCTTCTCCAGCAGCGGAATGATCCCGTCTGAGAACATCTCGCTGTGCACGCCCAGGTGCTTGTGGTTCCCGAGTAACTCAAGCAGCGTATCCGGAATCGCCCCAATCCCCATCTGTATCGTCGCCCCGTCCGGAATCATCCTCGCCAGATGCTGCGCAATGCCGCGGTGCTCCGGCATGGGTACACGCGGCTCCAACTCTGCCAGCGGAAAATCCCCCTCAACCATCACATCGATTTCGCTCACATGCAAGAACGAATCCCCATGCGTCCTCGGCATCTGTGGGTTCGTCACCGCAATCACATGCTTGGCAACCTTCGACGCCGTCAACGCAATATCAACGCTCGGCCCCAGGCTCACGTAACCATGCCGGTCTGGAAGCGTCGTCTGCAGCAGAGCCACATCCAGCGGCATGGTTCCATCGAGAAACAAGCCCTCAATCTCCCCCAGAAAAATAGGAATGTAATCCGCCCGCCGCTCCTGCACTGCCTCCCTGACACTCGCGCCAATAAACAGCGCATTGTGCCGAAAACTCCCGCAATACTCCGGCAGCGTGTAGCGTCCGCTGCCCATCAATGCCATATGCACCACTTCCACCGAACGCAACTCACAGGCGCGCTCGATCATCGCCTCAAGCAGCGGTGCCGGCTGAGCGCACCCTTGGTGCACAAACACCCTCTGACCCGATTCAATCACCTTCACCGCATCCGCAGCACTCACCATTGCTCTAGTATCCAACCTAAGCGGTTACATCCATGGTCATCGTGTACGCAATTTTGCGCGTGCTCTTGGCCGGCAACCATACCGCTGTAGGCGCACCCCACATCAATCCACGTGTCGCCCGCCGAAACCGGTACTCCGGATAAGGGCTGGCCCCAAACTCAATCCCCCACGTAATCGTCCGTCCATTCCATGGCGGGAACGTCCTCTCGCAGTTCTCTTCCCAGATCCCCAGCCAAGGAAAATCCTGCAGGTTCCACTCATAACCAATGCGCAGCCCCAACTTCGGATTCGTCACCTTCACCGCCCCAACAGTCAGCAAATGCGCATGATAATCGGCGCTCATCAGCGACGAAGGATAGCGCCTGTCCTTCCACTCAAACTCGCCCTCATTCAACTTCGCACTGCGCAAAATACCCGCCTCCAAAACAGTCGCGCCGCGCTCCACAAACGGCGGCCCCAGCGTGACATGCTCCTGCCATGCGATATGCCGGTCAAAGGCCAACAAATTCTCCACCTCTTCAGTGAAATGAATGCGATTCCCGTCCAACCGCATCTCACGCTTCACTCTCAATTGCGACAAAGGCAAATGCGCCCGAAGCTCGGCATCATAAGGAACAATCGAAGCCTCCCCGTGAACTGTGTATCCCGCCCGAGCCTCTTCCTCTGACGGCGGCCCAAAGAAATCCACACACCAGTTGTGCCCCTGAATCCCCGACAGCAGCTTCGCCTCCGGCCCGGTCCCATACTCAGGATGCTTGGCCGGCGAGTACGTGGAAGGCTCGATCGACTTCCAGGGCGTCGTCCACAACGGATTCAAACCCTTTCGCTTATGAAAGATTTCCGCGATATGACCGCCCTCGGCCATCACAGTCACTCGCAGCTCTTCGTTCTCCCATTGGTAGGCCCGCCGGCCGAGATAGTCAACTGGTTTCATAGTCGATAGCATATCCATATGACGAAGTGGCTCGCACTCATTGCATTCCTGTCAGTAACTCCGTTCTGGGAATCTACCGAAGTCAAAGACTGGTCCGAGGAACAGCTCATTGAATTCTTTGGCAACTCCCCCTGGGCGCAGCCCGCCCAATCGCACACCGGCGGTGGCGTGCTCACCTTCCTCGCAACCGCCAAGCCTGTTCAACTCGCAGAGGTCGAACGGCACCGTCGCCGCACCGCAAAAGCCGACAACGGCCAGGACCCGGCATGGGAAGAGTTCCAGGAATTCCTAGCCCGCGACGCCGCCAAATACATCGTCCTCGCCGTCGCAATCCCCCCTCAGTCGACACTCGATGCCTCGGAGATGGCGCTCATGGAAAACGAAAGCGTCATGAAACTGGGCAAGCAGAAAATTAAGATGAGCGGATACTTCCCTCCTTCACCGAGCGACCCCTACACGCGCCTCATCTTCCCCAAGGCAGGCGCCGACACAGCCAAAGAACTCTTATTTGAACTCTTCATACCCGGCACCGGCACACCCTACCGCCAGGTATTTTACCCACGCAAAACCCTCACCTACCGTGGAAAATTAGAGATGTAGGCGCACAGCCGCTCCATCGCAGGCTCAAGAATCGAACGGTCCGCCGCATAGCAAATTCGGATCGACCCTTCGCCACCCAGTCCAAACGCCACACCAGGCGCAATCCCCACATGCGTTTCCAGCAGGCAACTCTTCGCAAACGCAAAGGAATCGGTTAATCCAGAAATCGAAGGGAACAAGTAGAACGCCCCCTCCGGCTCAGGGATCCGAACTCCCTCAACCTGACTCAACACCCCCACGCAATAATCCCTGTTCGCCTTCAGTTGCTCCTTCAATTGCGCAACAAAACCTTCGCCCCACTCCAGCGCTGCCTCTCCAGCCTTCTGCGTAAAGCCTGCGGGACACGACACCAAGAATTCATTCAACTCTGTCGCGCGCCGTACCAGATCCTTCCGCCCAGCCACCCACCCCAACCGCCAGCCTGTCATGCAATAAGCCTTCGAAAAACTTTGCACCACAAACACAGCATCATCCGGCTTCACCAGCCGCAAAATACTAGGCGCATAATCCATCCCATAGGTCAGCCGCTCATAGACCTCATCGGCCAACAGCCACAGTCCATGCCGGCGCGCAAATTCAAGCAACTGCTGCTGCTCTTCGACGGTCGCCACCCACCCCAACGGATTCGACGGCGATGTATAAATCAATAGCTTGGTGCGAGGCGTCACCGCCGCTTCCATCGCCGCAAAGTCGATCGTAAATCGATTCCCCACCAGCGGCTGTGAAATCTCGATCGGCTTGGCGCCGATCAACGACGCCATGGACGCGCCATTCGGCCACGCCGGCGTCAACACAATCGCCTCATCGCCAGGGTCCAGGACGCACCGGATCGCCACGTTCAAGGCCTGCACTCCAGAAGCCGTCACCAGCACTTCTGTCGAAGGATCCAGCTTCACCTGATGCTTCTCCGCATAATGACGCGCAATCATCTCGCGCAAACTCATCAACCCGGCATTCGACGTGTAATAGGTGAACCCATCCCGCACCGCCTTGTCGAGCGCCCGCTTGATGAACTCGGGCGTAGGCAGGTTCGACTCGCCAAAATACAGCGGATAAACCTTCTCCATCGTCATCGCGATCTCCGCAATCGCCCTCACCCGCGAATAAGGAACAGACTCCGCTATCGGAGCAATGCGTGCTGAATTCATCTCAAACTAACAACGAACTTTGGACGTCATCAACTCTTCGATGTTGATGAGATGCGTCGGATAATTCCCCGTGTAGCACGCGTAGCAATACTCTTGCTTGGAATCCTCTACTGCCTCGCTCAAAGCCGATAGAGGCAAGTATCCAACCGAATCCGCCTCTGTAAATCGACGTATCCCCTCAAGCGTGTTGTTGGCCGCAATCAACTCACCCTTGGTCGGCGTATCCACCCCGTAAAAACAAGGCGAAATCGTCGGCGGACATGAGATTCTCAGATGGACTGCCTTCGCCCCCGCACTCCTCACCATACGCACAATCTTGCGGGACGTAGTACCGCGCACCAGCGAGTCGTCCACCAACACTACACGCTTGCCTTCGAGCAAATGCCTCACCGGATTCAGCTTCAGCTTCACGCCGAAATCGCGAATCGTCTGCGAAGGCTCAATGAAAGTCCGGCCCACATAATGATTGCGAATCAGTGCTTGCCGGTATGGCAAGCCTGACTCAGACGCATAACCAAGCGCCGCGGCCACACCCGAATCCGGCACTGGCACCACGATGTCTGCATCCGCGGGACAATGCTGCGCCAACAACCGCCCCATATTCTCTCGTGACTGCGCGATCGACTTGCCAAACACCAGCGAATCCGGCCGCGCAAAATACACATGCTCAAACACGCAATGCGCCTTGTCAGCCACCGGAGCATAACGCTCGCGCGTAATCCCCTCCGGGCCGACAATCACCATCTCACCTGGTTCCACATCGCTGATGTAAACCGCGTTGATTAAATCAAATGCGCACGTCTCACTGGCAAACACATAAGCAATCCGCCCGCCGCTCAACTCAAGCTGACCCAGCGCAAGCGGCCGAAACCCATGTGGATCCCTTGCCACAATCAAACGATTCGCAGCCAAAAACACCAATGAAAACGCACCTTCAAGCTGCAACAATGCATCCCGTAGCGCCCCCGCCATCGTCTTCTCGCGCGACCGCGCCACCAGATGCAGGATCACTTCCGTATCGCTGGTCGCCTGAAAAATCGACCCGTCCTGCTCAAGCTCATTGCGCAAATTCACAGCGTTCGTGATGTTGCCGTTATGAGCCACCGCGATCGGCCCCTTGTTGCAACGCACGGAGAACGGCTGCGCATTCAACACCACCGTATCGCCGGCAGTCGAATACCGCGTATGCCCGATCGCCGCCTCACCCTTCAATTCCGCCAGAACGGGCACCGTAAAGATGTCCGCAACATGCCCCATCGCCTTGTGGCAAATGATTTCGTTTTCGTGCAACGAAGCAATTCCGGCGCTCTCCTGCCCGCGATGCTGCAAAGCATGCAAGCCGAGATTGGCTACCTTCGAGGCTTCCGGATGCCCGTAAATCGCAAACACGCCACATTCGTCGTGGAACTTGTCAAACATGCAGTGCTTCCTCCAGTGCTTGATCCCAGGTTTGATAGAGCTTATCGGCAGCTACATCCACCACCTGAGTTCCGTTCAGCGAAATCTTCAACACATTTCCAGCCGTCTTGCCCAGGATCAGCGCCGGTACGCGGTGACGCTCAGCCAGCGCAAGTACTTCCTCTACCTTGGACGTCGCAACCATCACTCGCGATGCACCTTCGTGGAACAAAGCAAATTCCGGCCGCAGTTCACTCCTCAAATCGACATCCGCGCCAACGCCAGCAAAGGTCCCTTCCGCAAGCGCCACAGCTAGCCCGCCATCGCCAAGATCATGAGCTGCCTCAGCCAAACCACCCAGCACAAGCTCCCGGATCGCTTCATGCACCCGCTTCTCAAACGCCATATCGAGCGCAGGCGGCAAACCCCATAGATCCTTCAAAACCTGCTTGGTGTATTGCGTGCCGCCAAAGTGCGTCAGGTCACAATCCCCAAGCCCACCCAGCAGAACAAGGTCCAGTCCCTCTCGCGGAAACGCCATCGGCACCGGCGGCGCAGTCGGTAGCAAGCCCACAATCCCCACCACCGGCGTCGGGAAAATCGACTCTCCCAGCGTCTCGTTGTACAAGCTCACATTGCCGCCCGTAATGGGCGTTTCAAAGAACCTGCAGGCCTCAGCCAAACCCTCAATCCCCTCCACCAATTGCGCCATAATCTCAGGCCGCTCGGGGTTGCCAAAATTCAGGTTATTAGTGGCCGAAACCGGCAGCGCTCCAACCGTCGACAGGTTGCGGCAACACTCTGCCACGATCAACTTCGCACCCTCTCGCGGATCGAGATAGCAATAACGCCCGTTGCCGTCCAGCGACATCGCCACCGACGTGCCCGTCTCTTTGATCCGGACAATCGCTGCATCGCCACCCGGCCCCGCCAGCGTGTTGGTGCGCACCATGTAGTCGTACTGTTCCCAGATCCATTTCTTCGAACACAGATCATTCGAAGCCAGCATCTCAAGCAGGTCTGCCTGCACACTCACACTCGTGAAATCAGGTCCCTCAAGAGGCACATTGCGATAAGGCGTCGTCCAAGGCCGGTGGTATAAGGGCGCTTCATCGGCCAGATCGCGATTCTTGATCTCGGCCACTACCTTACCGTTCTCGCGCACCCGCAACATGCCGTCATCCGTCACAATGCCAATCACCGCGCTCTCGAGCCCCCACTTGTTGAAGACATCGATGATTTCCTGCTCGCGGCCCTTCTCGGCCACCAGCAGCATCCGCTCTTGAGATTCCGACAGCATGATCTCGTACGGGGTCATTCCCGTCTCTCGCTGTGGCACATGCTTCAAGTCAAAATCAATTCCCGTACCGGCCCGCGATCCCATCTCGCTGGTCGAACACGTCAGCCCGGCCGCGCCCATATCCTGAATACCCACAATCGCGCCCGTCTTCATTGCCTCAAGGCAAGCCTCAAGCAGCAGTTTCTCCATGAACGGATCGCCCACCTGCACCGTCGGCCGCTGTTGCTTCGATGCCTCGGTAAATACATCGGAAGCCATCGACGCGCCATGGATCCCGTCCCGGCCCGTTCGCGCGCCCACGTAGATTACGGGGTTGCCAACGCCGGTCGCCTGCCCATAGAAGATCTCATCATGCTTGAACACACCCATGGCGAACACATTCACCAGCGGGTTGCCGTCGTAGCAGCTTTCAAACACCGTCTCGCCGCCCACCGTCGGCACGCCAAAACAATTGCCGTAGTGCGAAATCCCCTGAACCACGCCATCAAGAATTCGCCGATTTCTCGCGCCGTTCTCCTTGCTGTCCAGCGGACCAAACCGGATCGCATCCATCACCGCGATTGGCCTCGCCCCCATCGTAAAGATGTCCCGCAAGATCCCGCCTACGCCAGTAGCCGCGCCCTGAAATGGCTCAATAAAGCTCGGATGATTGTGCGACTCAATCTTGAAAGCAATCGCGTACCCGTCGCCAATGTCGATTATGCCCGCGTTCTCGCCAGGCCCCTGCAGAACCCGCTCGCTATGCGTCGGCAACTTCTTCAGATGCACCTTCGAGCTCTTGTAAGAGCAATGCTCGCTCCACATCACCGAAAAGATTCCCAGCTCAGTCAGATTTGGCTCGCGGCCCAATAGTTGAAGGATCTTCTCGTACTCACCCCGCGTCAGCTTATGCGTCTTCAACAGGGCTTCGAGTTCGTTCGGATTTTGTTCGCTCATCGGGTGGTTTCAGCCAGTGCCGTCAACATGGATTCAAAGACGCCCAGGCCATCGGTGCCGGGCATAAGATGGTCAGAGACTCGTTCCGGATGCGGCATCATGCCCATCACATTGCGTCCCGCCGAAAGGATGCCAGCGATATCCCGCATCGAACCGTTCGGGTTCTCGGCATAACGGAAAACAACACGATCCTCAGCTTCCAGTTCATCGAGCGTAGCCTGGTCGGCTGTGTAACAGCCCTCGCCATGCGCAATCGGAACCCGCAACACTTGGCCCTTATTCAACGCATTCGTAAAGGGAGAATTCGTAGTGACCGTTTCGAGCCCAACCGTCTTGCAGATATAGCGCAACCCGCTGTTGCGGATCAGCGCTCCGGGCAGAATATGCGCCTCAGTCAGGATCTGAAATCCGTTGCAGAATCCGGCCACCAGCCCCCCCGCCTCGGCAAACTTCTTGACAGCCCTCATTACGGGCGAAAAACGGGCGATAGCTCCGCATCTCAAATGGTCACCGTAAGAAAAACCGCCGGGCAGAATCACAGCGTCGAAGCCGTTCAGGTTCTCGCTGTCATGCCAGACAAAATCTGCTTGCTGCCCGATATTACGAGTCACGGCATAATACGCGTCGTGATCGCAATTCGAGCCGGGAAACACTACGACTCCGAACTTCATGTGGGGAAACTTGAGTGTAACAGAAAGGGCCGCTTTTCGAGCGGCCCTTTACGGTTCAAACTTGAGTTTTGGTGAGTCGAGAACTACGCGGTAGCGGCCTTCTTGCGGGCAGCGCGTTTCTTCTCGGCGGGGGGTTGGCGATCGGACTTCTTCAGGTTCGGCTGGACGATCGACAAAACGAATTTCTTTTCGCCATGCTCATCGAACTTGATGCGGACGGAATCTTCGGTACATTCGAGCACGGACCCAAGACCAAACTTGGGGTGCTCCACCTGTGCACTGGTGGCGAAAGCGGGTTTAGCAGCCATTTCAAGGAGCTCCTCTAAAGGATAAACTTTCCTTATTCTACCAAATCGTGCGAATATGTCCAACCTGCTGCGGATTCAACGGTTTTGCCTTGCATTTCCAGCCTCGAAAGAGGTCATTCAGTTCGGCCATCCCTTCTTCAAATGGCGCGACAAGCCCTTTTGTGTCTACAGCAACGATCAGGGTGAAGAACTTAGCATCAAAGTGGAAAAGGAATCGCAGCCCATATTCCTTCAAGACCCACGCTTCAAGAAAACCCCCTACATCGGCAACCACGGCTGGGTCACTCTCAGCCTCAAGAAGCCCCTCAACTGGGAAGAAATCGAAGAACTAATTGAGGGCAGCTACCACTTCGTAGCCACCTCCAAATCGAAGGCGAAGAAGAAGCAAAAATAAGGCTTGACTTCGCCACTTATTCGCCTTATTCTGAGGATAAGCGAAGAGGCGGCGAAAATGAATCTCCCACAACCTGGACCTTTGCATTGCGGACCCTCCGGCTGGGCCCATGCCCAGTGGCAAAACATCTTTTACCCTGCCGCAAGATCGAAGGACTTTCACCAATTGGAATTCACGTCCCGCTACTTCAATAGCGTTGAGTTGTCGTCCAGTTTCTTCGCCCCTCTCAAGCCTGAGCTCAGCCAGCTCTGGTGCCGTCAAGTTCGCCAGAATCGAGACTTCCAGTTCTCCGTGCGCGCCTGGCGCAAACTCACCTACGAATCTCAGCTTGAGGCCAAAGACATTGCCGCTTTCCGTGAGGGGATTCGCCCGATCGAGGAAGCACAGAAGCTTGGCGCCGTGCTGCTGCAGTTTCCCACTGGTTTCCGGTTCACTCCCGAGAATCGTACCCGCTTCATCCACCTGCGTCGAGAGCTCAAAGGCCTCCCATTGGTTGCCGAGTTCCGCCACTCCAGTTGGATGGAAGAAGACGCCCTCGCCATCTTGATCGACTACCACGTGGGTTTCTGCAACATAGATCAGCCGGACCATTCGCGGGCCATGCCTCCCACAGCCTTCCTGACAAGCCCGGTTGCGTACGTCCGCCTCTGCGGCCGGACGCACTCCGGGTCTTATCAGTACAACCTGGATGAACTCAGTGAATGGACCCACCGCATTCGCAAAGTCAGCCGCTACGCCAAACGCAGCTTTGTGGTTTTCTCCAATGACGCCGGCGCACGCAGCCTCGTCAACGCGTTCCAGATGCAGCATCTCCTCGGCATCGAAGACGTCCGCGCTCCCCGTGAACTAGTGAGGAGATTCCCTCAGGAACTCCAGATCATTCGTCCCGATCAACCCCTGCAAACAGGCCTGTTTGATCTCGTCGCCGCCTGAGTCCATTAGCAACCCCACCACCGCCTCGCTCACCCTACTGGCGCAAGCCACCACAATCACCCAAGAGATATCCTCGCGAAACTCTTTGGTCGTGATTCTCCACTCGGTCGGCAATGGCGGCGACAGACCCAACACATCGTCAACCGAAGGAAAAGTCCACCGCCGCACAAGATATCGCGCCATCTCCAAATCGGGCTTGACGCCACGAATCAGAAAATGGTCTTCACCGCAAACAATGAGTCCGAGTGGGATTTTCAAAGGAGGGAAAAATGTTGGTAGCGCCAAGGGGAATCGAACCCCTGTTAAAGCCGTGAGAGGGCTCCGTCCTAACCGCTAGACGATGGCGCCACGCCACGCAACATTTCAATGTTACCACTAACTCGGACGGCAGCCCCTACTGCGCCTTAAACACCGGCAGCCGCCCAGGCGTCGCAGGCGCACCCACCGCATCCAGATCCCGCTCCAGCTTCTTCAGATCTACTTCGAGCAAAGCCCGCAGCTTCTCAAGCTCCTTCTCAAAATCCCGAGCCGTCAAATTGTAGTTGTCCACTAAGAATGCCGCAGGACGCGCTGTCGACAGCCGCATGTTTCCAGCAACAGAACGAATCCGCTCCGCCAAGGCCGGCACTCGGTCCGTATACCGGCTTGCAGCAAACGGATCTCCTGAAATTGACAATCGAAGAGCAGCCAACCGCTCCTCAAGCCCCTTCAGATCCGAGCGCAGTTTCAACGCCGCCGGAGTCAGGTCAATCGCCGTCCGCATGGCGGTCATCCGCAACCGCGCCGCATCGATGTTCTCCGATGCCCCAGTCACTGCACGCTGCAACCGGGTCACCTTCTGCTGGAATTCGCTCAAAATTTTGAAGTCGGCATCATTCATCGCGCTGGTGCCCTCCGCAACCACCTTAAACGCAACCGGCTCACCCAGCGCAGTCAACACCCCGCCAATGCGTTTCGACATCTGAACCTTATACGCCCCAGGCATCCCCAGCGGCCCGGTCTGCGGTGGTCCAAATTCCTCCAGCGCCTCCATACCTGGCTGCGGCGGTCGAGGCAGATTCGTCGCCGGCTCCCGCAAGTCCCACGTCGCGCGATTCAATCCGCGTGCGCCAGGCCCCGTCAAGCTCCGCACAGGCCGCCCGCTCGCATCGAGAATCGTAAACACAATCGCCGGCGCCTCTTCATCCGTCTCCGCTCGCAACTCGTCGAGCGTCGGATAAGCTATCGCCTCCTTCTTCTGTGTCGCGCCGCGTTCCGCATCGCGACGCAAATCCCGCTTCGACTTCAACGCCTCCTTCAGGTAATAGGTAAACGTGGCTCCAAACGCCGGGTTCTCGGCTATATAGAAAGCTTCGCCCTGCGTACTCTTCCCGCCCCCGCCAATCCGCCGGTGCTGAACATAAAGCAAGGCATCCTTGACGCCAAACAATTTCGCCTCCGATGCAAGCACCTCGGGCTTCAGTCCCCGCAAAGCCGAATAGTCATCGAGCACGTAAATGCCCCGGCCAAAAGTGCCCACCACCAGATCGTTCTCACGCTTCTGAATCGCTAGATCATGCACGCTGATCGTGGGCATCCCGCCCGTTAGCTTGGTCCATTTCATGCCGCCGTCCAGCGTCACAAACACTCCAAACTCAGTCCCGGCAAACATCAGGTTCGTGTCAACATGATCCTGCACAAACGCCTTCACCGCCCCGTTCTCCGGCAGGTCTCCTGCGATCGAAGTCCAGCTTCGCCCCAGGTCAACCGACTTGAACAAATACGGCTTGTAGTCCCCGTTCTGATGGTTGTCAAAAGCCGCAAAGACTGTATTGACATCCATCGAACTCGGGACGACTTTCTTCACGTACGCCCCTTCCGGCACACCCTCAATCTGAGTCGCGCGCCGCCAATCCGTCCCCGAATTGTCACTCACGTAAATCAATCCATCGTCGCTACCCGTATACAGCAACCCATCCTTCTTCGTAGACTCCGCAATCACGCTCAAATTCCCATAGCTTGCAGTCGACTGGTTCTTCGCAATCGCATCCGGCCCCCAAATCTTGCCCATCACCGGCAGCTTGTCCCGATCAAGAGCACGAGTCAAATCGCTGCTGATCGCCTTCCAACTCCCACCGCGGTCATCGCTGCGAAACACCTTCTGCGCACCGTAATAGATGCGGCCCGCCTTATGCACACTCACAGCAAACGGCGAATCCCAGTTCCAACGCAACGGATCCTCTCCCGGCAACTCAAGCGGCTTGATCCCAACCGACTCGCCCGTCCGCTTGTCAAAACGCGACAAGCCTCCGTTCTGGCTCTCGGCATAAATGATATTCAACTCAAACGGGTCGGCCTTCGAGATAAACCCGTCCCCGCCGCGCGTCACATACCAGTCATCATTCGTGATCCCGATCCCGCTGCGAGTCCGCGAAGGCCCTGCCAGCGAGTTGTTATCTTGCGTCCCCCCGTAGATGTTGTAGAACGGCTTCGCATCATCGACGGCAATATCGTAAAACTGCGTGATCGGCAGATTCGCCTTGTAAATCCAATTCGCGCCCTTGTCCCAGCTCTCATACAATCCGCCATCGCAACCCACCAGATAGTGGCTGTTCAGATGAGGGTCGATCCAGATCACATGATTGTCAACGTGCTTGCTCTTTTCTCCCAATGGCCGAACATTTCGCCCCCCATCGTCCGACACCCGAAAAATGACATCCGGTAGATAGATCCGCATCGCATTCTTCGGATCCACAAACACCTTGCCGTAATACATCGGCTGCGCCAGATGGTCGTTCACCTTCGCCCAGGTAGCGCCGCCATCATCGCTGCGGTACAACCCACCCAGCCGCGCCGTCGCCTCGACCGTCGCGTAAACAATGCTCGAATCCGAGGGCGCAATCGCCAACCCAATGCGGCCCAACTCCCCCGCCGGAAGCCCATTGCCCGTCAGCTTCTGCCACGTCCCGCCGCCGTCAGTCGTCTTATAAATCGCACTCTCCGGCCCGCCATTGATCAATGTCCAAAAATGCCGCCGGCGCTGCCATGCGCTCACAAACATCACATCCGGGTTGCTCGGGTCCATAGTGATGTCGGTCACACCCGTGTTCTCGCTAATCGTCAGCGAAGGCTTCCAGGTCTTGCCGCCATCGGTCGACTTGAACAACCCACGGTCCCCACCGGCAGACCACAACGGCCCCGATGCCGCCACAAACACAACCTTCGAATCACGCGAGTCAACAAAAATCTTCCCGATATGTTCACTCTTGCGAAGTCCCATGTTCTTCCACGTCGCCCCGCCGTCATCGCTGCGATAAACGCCATCTCCATAAGCAACACTCCGCTGACTATTGCTCTCCCCTGTCCCCACCCAAACCGTATTCGGATTCTTCGGGTCAAGCGTTACATAGCCAATCGAGTAGCTCGGCTGCTTCTCAAACACCGGCAGCCATGTCGCGCCATTGTTGACAGTCTTGAACACACCCCCGCTCGCCACGCCCACGTAGTAGAGCCCGGCATTGTCCGGGTGCACCGCGATCGATTCAATGCGGCCAGACATCAGCGCCGGCCCAACGGATCGCAAACGCAATCCCGCCAAAGTCGAGGTCAATGAGGCGGGCTCTTGAGCCAGAACCGTCAAGCCAACAAGCATCAATACAAGGCGCATATCGGATTAGTGTAATTGCTAATCCGGAATAAAGTCGATATGGGTGGGCCTCGGGCTCACCCAAACCGGAACATCGAGAAGCAAGTCCCGCCACTCGCTCCGCTCCTGTGAGGTCAGCACCGTGTCCCTCACCGCGTCCTTTCCAGAAAACAAAGTCACATGCATCCGCAAGCTGTCAAACTTCTGAATTCTGCCCAGATAGCGCTCTTGCGGTCCATACATGACTTCCAGCAAATGATTAGGCGCATAATAACGACGCAGCCACGAACCCAAGCCATCCAACCCCGGAAACACCACCCGTTCCGTGATATTCGCCATATCCAGCTTGTCGCGAACTTCCCACTTCAACACTGCCGGAACAATGATCTTCCGGAACATTCCCGGCTGTTCTTGCTCCCGCTCCAACAGCCACTGCTCAAGTTGCTTCTCAGGGCTCGACAGCATCGAAAACAATGCAGCCTGATTCACAATCCGGTCATCGAGCGAAGGCGGCTCAAAGAAGATCACGCAGTCATGCCCGTCAGGAGCCTCCCGGCGAACCCGCGCATCATACTCACTCAAGGTCGGAGCATAGCTATCCAACATCTCCGCCGTAAAAAACACTGAGTCTTCCTTCTTCAAGATGGCTTTCAAACTGGCAGGCAGAAAGCGCCGCACCTTGATGAAGTCGATACACCAGATCACTCCATCAATCGCGAACAGCTCAGGATTCGCTGTCACAAAATGCGACGCCACAAAGGGCGAAAACGTCCAGTCCAGCAAACGCGTAGGCAACCCGTGATGCTGCCCCATCGCAAGCCAGTTCCACAACGAATCATTGAGCGAACTCTCCATCCGCGACCCATACTTTCGGAAGTTCCGCAGCAGATCCTCTTCCACCTGCACAAACCTTCCACCCATTCGACTCAAGGAAGTCCGGCGGTCATAGCGCCAGTCCGGCAACCCCCGAAATGCAATCGGCGAACGGAAACGCCCATGAGGCTGAAACCAGCTCTCCTCATAAAGGCACTCGTTCAGTTGCTCCCAGCTCTCAACCCGCACCTCGCTCATGAGTCCATACTAGCGATATGACGCTCATCGCGTGCCTCCTTCTCACTGCCCAGCAACCCGGTTTCTACAGCGACCGCGAGTATGAAAACGCCAAAGTCACTTTCGAATACAAACTCGACCAATGGGCCGAAGCCGCTGTCGTCTTGCGAACTCCCAAGACAGGCCGCCCCATCCAGCAAGGCGTTGCTGTCTTCCTGGCACACGACTTCCACAAGCGCGAAGGCGAATACACCACCGGCGCACTGGCCGGGCTAAAGCCGCCCATCAAACTACTCCCGCCCACCTACAACATCTGGCACAAGATCGAGCTAACCCTAAACGCCGACCGCCTCACCGTTCATCAGGACAACGAACTCCTGCAAGACACAAGAATCCCCATTCAAAAACGCGGTAAGGGCTACCTCCACTTCGCCACCCTGTTGCACAAATACGAGTTCCGCAACCTAAAGATCGAGGAACTGAAAGGCGAATCCACATACGTCACCAACTGGTCCCCATGGCAACTCCGCGACGCCGGTGCCTGGCAAACCAGCACCAATTCCGCCACCGGCTCCAACGGCCACGGCATCAACTACGGTAACCCCAAACTCAGCAACCTCCTCTTCTCCGCCGAGATCAAATCCACCAACAGCGCCAATGGTGGCATCTTCTTCCGCGGCAGCCCGGACAAGCAGAAAGACCGCGGCTTCGAAGTCCAGATCTATTCGCCGCTCGACAGCGTATTCCCAACCGGCAGCATCTACGGACTGAAGCGATCCACCATCGCATCGAACACTGAAGGTCAATGGTTCTACATGCAAGTCCTCGTCCAGGGCCAAACCTGCACAGTTTGGATCGACGGAGTCGAGGTCGCCTCAACAGACAAGCTGCCGTCAAACCTGACAGAAGGCCAAATCGGCCTTCAGATCCATATGGAAAATACGCAAGTCGAATGGCGCAACATCCGCGCCCTCAGCCTTTAGCGACTGGCCAGTCTGGGTTCACTGTCCGCGCCATCTTCATCAACGCAGTCAACTCCGATACAACAGCCGGATTCGCACTAGCAAGATCTCGCTCTTCACCCAAATCCTTCGAAAGATCGAACAGCTTCACAACCCCTGTCTTCTCTCGGATGCACTTCCAATTCCCTTTGCGAACCGCCTGCGCAAAACCGCCCTCATGAAACTCCCAATAATAATAAGGGTGCGTAGCAGTAGACTTGCCCTTCCACACATCCACCACATTCATGCCGTCAATCCCCTTAGGTGCACTCGTCCCTGCCACTGAAGCCAGCGTCGGCATGACATCCCAAAATGCCCACGGCGTATCGTTCACGCGCCCGGCCGGAATCTGATCCGCCCAAACCGCAATCGCCGGCACCCGGATCCCTCCTTCAGTCAACGAGCGCTTGATCCCATTCAGCGGCCCGTTGGAATCGAAGAATGCAAACTGATGCCCCCCTTCCTGATGCGCCCCATTGTCTGAAGTAAACACCAGCAGCGTATTCTCGTAAACCTTCTTCTCCTTCAACTTCTCAACAATCGCGCCCACATGCCGATCCAGCCTGCTCACCATCGCAGCAAAATTCTTCTCCACCTGCGGCCAGGGCTTCGCCCCATAAGGAGCATCCTCCGGCACCTCCTGCCCATTCCCCGTATCGCGCCCCAACTCATTATTCGTATGCGGAATCACCGACGTGTAATACATGAAGAACGGATCGCCCGCCTTCTGCTTGTCCAGCCACTTCATCGCCTGTTCGTGAATCACATCCGGCGCATAATCCAACTTCTTCGTTCCCGTATTGCCCTTCAGTTCGACAATCTCATCGTTGTGATGCAGCCCCTGCGGATAGTACATGTGAGCCTGGAGCTGTGTATAGAACCCGAACCACTCATCCCAGCCCTTCTTGGTCGGATAACCCGGTTTCCCCAGCCTCCCGAGTGCCCACTTCCCAAACATCCCTGTCTTGTATCCAGCCCCCTTCAACACCTCCGGAATCACAACATCCTCGCGCCGCAACACATCCTCATTCAACCCATTCCCACGAATACGCGAATGCCCCGTGTGATAACCCGTCATCAAAGAGCATCGCGAAGGCGCGCAAACCGTCGAACCTGCATAGGCTGAGCTAAATCGAGTCCCCGCGGCAGCCAGAGCATCGATGTTCGGCGTCGCAATCTGCTTCTGCCCATAGCAACCCAAATCCCCAATACCCAAATCATCCGCCATGATAAACACCACATTCGGCTTCGAAGTCCGCTGCGCCAAAGCCACCGAACCGAAGCTACCAGCCAACCATTCACGACGAGTCATACAGATAGCCTATACCTCAATCTACCTTCAAGCCCCTCGCATCATCCCCGGCAGGATCCCAATAATCCGAACCTCAGTGCTGCTGACCTCATAGTAGAAAATCCTCCTGTCCACCTCGAAGAATCGATACCCACGCAACAATCCACGCTTCCTGATCCTGAACATCCGCGGAAAGCGTGTGACGAGTCGAAACAAGTCGGAGGCCTTGCGTTGCGTGGGCACTGGCAACTCCCCGAAGGCTTCAAGCACCTCAGTGCTGAGTACGACTCTCACAGGTTAAATCGCGACCGTACGGCCTCCCAATCGTGAACCCGCCCCTCCGCATAATCCTTCCTTGATCGTTCCAGGTGCGCCTTCAGATATTCTTCACTTCCGGCCTCAAGCTCATCGGCAAGTGCCTCAATGCCATCCCCTGGCCCAAGCAATTCGCCCAGCGCTCTCCCAAGATCCCCACCATGCTCCTCCGCCAACTCTCGAAGAACGCGGTCAGTCGCCTCATCCACTTCAATCGTCAAGGTAACCATACCGTCAGCCTAACAATTCCTGCCCCCCGCCGCTTTTCAAAGGTGCCCCAGCGGTCACAATAGAGCAATGTCTCCGATGACTTCACTACGGTTGACTCAACACACGGTGTTTGCGGCGGTGATGTCAGTCCTATGCATCCGCCTGCCTCTGAACTTTCAAGCCCAGGCCACGCATCCGAACTCTGCGCCATCATCCTGGAAGCCCTCGCGCTGACGAAAGACATTCGCCAATTCCCCGACCGGGGCTCCCCGCAAAACTGGGCCGCCGAACTCCTCGCCCGCATTGGCTATGTCGAGGACGCCGAGAATGTCCACTGCCAGTTATTCTCGAGGAGCGAGAAAGCTCAGATGCTCAAATGGGTCTTCCAGTATCCAAGGAATGAATTTCCTGGCTTCCATGCCACTCCGCGTGTCTTCGGAAGCGCTTCCTCCAGAGTGCGTCCGCGCATCTCAATCTGGCCACTAGTGACTGCTATTGACAAGGTGCATCAGAGCGCCATCTCCTGGGAGATTATCCAACCACTTTGATCCGATGATCTCGCAAACGCTCGAGCGCAGCAAAGAATCCAAACCGATCGGTTCAAGTCGTCTTCCTTAAAGAAATTGTGGGCACGATGTTTTCACGAATTCTCTCGTTACTCGAGGCCGAGCAGGCCAACTCGTGAATCCCTGACGATGAGGTGCGGAGTTTTGCTGTTTCTCAACAACGAGCCCTAATTTCGCACAATCCACGCGCCACTTGAAGTCTCACGGTTCACGCTTGGACCGTACTCTCTTCGAAGACTGCGCGGGCCACTATGTGAAAACGCTCTCAGACTCAAACGTAAATCGGATAAAGTCTCCCTGATCATTCACGTAGGCGAAAATATCCAAGCCGCTTCAAAAATTGCGGGAAAAAGAAGGATCGTCTCCTAATTGCGCTTTAAAGCCCTCAGTTATTTGCACTTTTAGCCTATCCATACTTTGAGGATAGCAAGGCTCACTATTCCAATGCTTTGTTGAGTTTGAGTGAAGAATTAGCAATTCGGCGATGGCGCTCGTTGGCTGATCGCCCCATAAATCAATAGCAGCGGCTCAGTTGCGCCCACTTTCGCAAACTCCAAAATCGGTTTTCATCAAGTACTTCAAGGAAATCCGGGAAGCACATGAACCCCTCCTAGGCCACATGTCCGAGAGCGCGATGAGCATGCCCCGCGACGCTCGCTTCGAGGCGACTATTGGCCGATCCGCCGCCCCGTATAGTTGCAGTCCGGAAATGATGACCTCGGCGGTCACCCAAAACCGGCCATGGATGGTCGCCTGAAAACCGGCCATAGGGAATAGCGGATAGGACATTGAATCGAGCGGGGCGATAGGCTCCGCAAGTGAGCAATGTCTTGAAC
>Ga0163144_10002913_pt1 | contig 39031 bp, 27 predicted proteins | sample OliLak19BULKMAT1_FD_123175 | JGI IMG/M metagenome (GOLD analysis project Ga0163144, IMG submission 123175) | Freshwater microbial mat bacterial communities from Lake Vanda, McMurdo Dry Valleys, Antarctica - Oligotrophic Lake LV.19.BULKMAT1 | ecosystem: Environmental > Aquatic > Freshwater >...
GATCCGAGCACACCGTGTAGGGTCGCTCGCGAGTAGAGCATGAAATATCCGGGCTAACCGGACCGGCCCGCGGCCGCCGCGGCTCGTGCCTGGGTGCGGCCCGCATGGGTCGCGCGCATTGCCTGGAAAAACTTCACCCCGCGCAGAATCGCGGGCAGCGCGGCGAGCAGCATGCCGATCTTGCCGCCGGACCAGCCGCGGCCGGGATGCCGCGATTTCCACAACTTCGCGAGCAGGAGCCCGCCGGGCACCGCCAGCAGTTTGACGAACGGCGAAATGCGCCGCCACATCTCCACTCCCCGATCGACCAGCGCGATGGGATGGGCGAGCTCGGCCGCCGCCTGTGCACTTTCCCACCGGCGCACCGCGATGCGCGCCTGCAGGATCGCCTTGCGACTGGCCAGCGCCTTCAGCTCTCCGTGCGGATACATGCGCGATCCTCCCGCAGCTCGCCGAGCGTCGCGGCAAACGGCTTCGGCTGCGCCGCCAGATAGCGGCGAAAGCCGAGCACGGCCGCCAGCAGGGCCGCGCTATACGCCGTCGCCAGCCCGGCGACCACCGCCATGCGCGCGGTATCCCAGAACAGCACCACCACGGCGAGACTGATGAACACCATCGCAAGCATCGCGAGAAAGACGATGCCGCTGATCCAGATGAAAATCTGGATCAGCCGGAATTTCTCCTCGTGCAGCTCGACGGCCAGCAGCTCCAGCCGGTCGTGGGCCGAGCCGATCAGGCCGTCAGCGAAGCCGCGCAAGTTCCCAAGCAAGCCGGAAGGGCCGGGTGCGCGCGATTCCATACCGGATCAGTTGTTGTTGCGGCGAATCAACGCGCCGAGCAGGACCCCGACGCCCAGGGCGATCGCCAGCGATTGATACGGGTTGGCGCGGATCGTCTCGTCGGTGTATTTCGCGCCGGCGACGACCTTCTTGCGCGCCTGCCCGTAGGCGGCGGTGAGCTGATCGCGCGCGGATTCGAGACGTTCGCGGATTTCGGCGAGGCGACCGCTGCCCTGCTCGGACACGGGGCCGGCGATCATCGCTTCGGCTTCAGCCATCAGCCGGCTGATATGCTCGATCAGTTGCTCGGGAGTTTCGGCAGTGCTGGAATCGTGGCGGTTTTTCATGAATGGAATTTTCGGTGGTTAGGATTGAGGACAAAACGAACGCGTGGTTCACGCGGTCGAAAAGAGAGACTACGGCAGAAGGGCCCCGCTGCCTATCGGGTGATCGCCCAACATGGACCGGGGCGGCGCCCGATGGTTCACCGCGGCAGCAAGAAATAGAATTCGCTCCCCTCGCCCTCGGTGCTGGTGCAGGCGATGGACCCGCCATGGGCGACGACGATTTCGCGGGCGATTGCCAGCCCGAGGCCCGCGCCGGGACGGGTGTCCTGGTTGGGCGCCCGATAGAAGCGCTCGAAAATCCTCCCGACGTGCTCCGCCGGAATGCCCGGCCCCTGGTCGCGCACCCCAAACCGGACGAACCCGTCTTCCTCCGGCACCGCGCTCAAGGTGATGAACCCGCCCGCGGGCGTGTATTTCGAGGCGTTGGTCAGGAGGTTCATGAAGACGTGGCGAATCCGAGCCTCGTCCACGCTCAGCTCCGTGCCGCTCAGCTCGGGCGCAATCACCACCGCCAGCCGCTGGCCGGCGCCGTCGATGAACGGGTGCGCCTCGCCCGCGATCCCGCGGAGCAGCACCGACACTCCCACTTCGACCCGTTCGAGCGGTGAGGCGCCGCTCTCCAGCCGAGTGAGATCGAGCAGCGTATCCAGGATCCGCAGCAGCCGGTCGGCGTCATCCCGCGCGTCCTCCAGCAGTTCCTTCTGTTGCGTGGAAAGCGCGGAGAGATTCTGCTCCAGGAGCAGATAAAGCGCCATGCGCAGGCTCGTCAGCGGCGTCTTCAACTCGTGGCTCACGGTGCCGACGAGATTGGTCTTCGCGTCGTCCATCAGCCGGAACTTCGTCACATCCTGCAGGATGATCGCCGCGCCGCGAAACTCCGTCAGCTTGTCGCCAATCGCCAGGATGCGCGGCAGGTAATGCCGGTCTTCGCGGCCCACGCGGAAAGTCACCGCCCGCGCGAAATCCGCCGGGATGTAGTGCTCGCCCGACTCGAGCACGCGCGCGACGCTCTCCGCCAGCACGGGCGGGAACCCTTCGGCAAACTCGGGGTTCTGCGCGAGCTGCACCGCGGCGGGATTGCGCACTTCCTGCGTCCCGTCGCGACCGACGACGAAAACGGGGTCCGGAGCCGAGGTGAGCGTGGCCTCCATCGTGCGCTGGACGCGGAGCACCCGCGCCAAGGTGGCGTCGCGATAGGCCCGCAGCCTGCCCGCCATGGTGTTGAACGCGCGCGCGAGCTGGCCAAGCTCGTCGCGCGACAACTCGGGCACCTCGCGATCCAGATCGCCCTCGCCGAGGGCGACCGCGGAAGCCGTGAACATCCGGATCGGCTCCAGCAGCGAGGCCGCCAGCCGCCAGGCGAGCAGCAGCGAAAGCACGAAGCCGCCGGCAATCGTGAGGATCATCACGCGCTCGGTCTCGGTCGCCAGATGCTCGACGCGCATCGCTGTCTGCCGGGCCGCCGCGTAATCGCGCAAGGTGAGTTGATCGATGGCACCGAGGACGCGGAAGAGCGCCCCGTTGCGCGCCCTCATCTCCTCGCTGCGCGCGGCGCCCCCGGCCCGCAACTGCCGCTCGCCTTCAGCCGCGAGTCCCGTGAACGCCGCATCGAGCGCGGCCACCAAATTCGCGCGCGACGAGCCAAACGACGTCGCCGCCTGCGTCATCAGCTCCCGCCTGAAGGCAGAGGCATGCTCCTCGAACGCCCGCCGCTCTCCTTCGCCCAGCACCGCCGGAGAGAGCGCGCTCGTCATCAGCGTGGCCGAGGTCCGCATCTGCTGGCACGCCAGCACCGCGCGGTAGTTGTTGACGAGATCGCGCGAGAGCGAGCCCGAGAGATCGCGGACGCGATGAATGGCATAGCCGCCCGTGGCGATGATCAGCAGGAGCAGCGGAAGGAGCCCGAGGTAAAGGCGCGTGCGGAGCATGGGGCGAGGCCGGCTACGCCGGCGGAGATGGAAGAATAGGAGTTGGAAGATCGGAATAATCGGAGGGCCCCTTTTCCCTTCTCCGAACTTCCATCTCCCCTCTTCGGTGAGCCGGGGCGCCGGCTCACAGCAATCCGAGTTTCTGCCGTTTGCGGTAAAGCGTGGCGGGATCGATGCCGAGCGTGCGCGCCGCTTCCTCGAGGTTGCGCGCGATCCCCAGCACCCGACGGATGTGCTCGGTCTCGAGCGCATCGATCGTCACGCGGGCGCCGACCGCGATGCCGGGCTCCGGCTTCGAACCAAACTCCTCGGGCAGGTCGCCCAACTCGATCGTGTCGCCGCCGACGAGGATGACGGCGCGCTCGATCACATTGCGCAGCTCGCGCAGATTGCCGGGCCACGGATAGCCGGCGAAGGCGGCGCCGACCTCGGACGAGAAGCCGACGATCTTCTTGCCCAGCCGCGCGGAAAAGAACTTCCGGTAGTTGTCCGCGAAGCGCACGAGATCGGAAGGCCGGTCCCGGAGGCCGGGCAGCGCCACGGTGATCACATTGAGCCGGTAGAAAAGGTCCTCGCGGAACTTCCCCGCCTTCACGTCGTCCGGGAGATTGCGGTTCGTGGCCGCGATCACCCGCACGTTGGCGCGACGGATGCGCGCCTCGCCCACGCGCTCGTATTCGCGTTCCTGCAACAACCGGAGCAGCTTGGGCTGGATCTCCAGCGGCATCTCGCCGATCTCGTCCAGAAAAAGCGTGCCGCCGTCGGCCGCGGCCACCTTGCCCAGGGTGTCCGCGACCGCGCCGGTGAAGGAGCCCTTCACATGGCCGAACAGATCGCTCTCGAGCAGCTCGCGCGAAAGGCTGGGGCAGCTCACGGTCACGAACGCGGCGTCACGCTGTCCGCTGCGGCGGTGGATTTCGCGGGCAAGAACGCTCTTGCCGGTGCCGCTCGGGCCCAGGATGAGGATGTTGGCGGGCGTCTCGGCCGCCTTGAACGCGATATCGATCGCGTGCTGCGTGGAGGCCTCGGCCGATTGGAGATCCGCCGGCGGCGACTCGGTGGCGAGCTCGCTCTCCAAGGTGCGAACCTTGGTTTGCAGGACGCGCGTCTTTTCAATCTTCGCCAGAATGCCGCGGATCTGATCGGGCGTAAACGGCTTCGGCACAAAATCGTAGGCGCCGCGGCGCATGGCCCCCACCGCCGTCGCGATGTTCGCGTAGGCGGTGAACATCACGACATTGAGCGAAGGCTGGACCTTGAGCAGCCGAGCCAGGAGCTCGAGTCCGTCCTCGTTTCCCAGCTTCAGATCGACGAACGCCACGTCGAACTGCTCTTCGTCGAGTGCCTTGAGCGCGCGCGCCCCGTTCGGGGCCTCGGTGGCCTCGTGCCCGGCGGTTTCGATGGCGATACGCGTGGTTTTGCGGATACCCGCTTCATCGTCGACGATCAGAATGCGCATGGGAGGTGGAGTATGATAGTGGAGCACCGAACCGGCCGACCGACTCACTCGCCCAAAAACAAGGCGGGCTCGCTTGCGCGAGCCCGCCAGGTCCAGCTTCAACTTAACAATCCCGCAGGCTAAGCCCGCATGAATTGTTAACTTTACTGACCCAGCTTGCCCTGGCCGGTTCCGGAAGTGCGCAGAATTTTTTTGCGCAAACCGAAGCCAGGATCGCGCATGGCTTTAAAAAAAACGCGCGCCGCCGGCGAATCGAAGGAATAGAAAAAGAGCGAAATCAAACCGAGCCGAGATCGAGGCACTGAACGCGCGCGGCCGGAAAAGTTCGTGCAATTCGCCGGTCCGGGGAAAATTTTCCGGCGAACTGCACGGCCGCATGGGAATATTCCGGAGTCACCGGTGGCGTGCGCCGCACTCAGCTCCTCCCGACCGCGGTCATTTTCGACGCTCGCCGACCTCCCCCGGGAGGTTGCCGCGCACCCGCGGTGTTTTTCTTGTGTCGAACTCGCCCCTAAAACCCTCTAACCCCATCACGTAACCCTGCCCATGCCCACTTCCGCCGCCGTTCCGCCCCCTTCGCCGCCGCCGATCGCGGGCAAAATCACTGATCTCGAAATCAAGGACGCCCACCTGATCTTCGAATCCGTGTGGCAGGATCTCGAGGCGGATTTCGGCCGGGAGAATCTGCGTTTCCCCAAGGAGATCATGCTGCTGGGTGGAGCGCCCGGCGCCGGCAAGGGCACCCACACCGCGTTCATCACCAAGACGCGCGGCCTGACCTGCGAGCCCATCGTGATCAGCGCGCTGCTCGATTCACCGGATGCCCGCTCTTTGAAGAATGCGGGCAACATGGTCGGCGACCGCGAGGTCGTCGGACTCCTCCTCCGCCAGTTGCTGCGGGCCGAATACCGCGACGGTGTCATCCTTGACGGCTTCCCCCGCACAAAGGTGCAGGTCGAGTGCTTGAAACTCCTCGTGGACAAGATGCACGCGCTGCGCCGCGAGTTCTACCATACGCCGCTCAGCATCCACTTCCGCCAGCCGACGATTCACATCATGGTGCTCTTCGTCGACGAAAGGGAGTCGATCGGACGCCAGCTCAAGCGCGGGCGGGAGACGCGGCTGCACAACGAGGAAATCGCCCGCACCGGGATCGGCGAGCTGCGCGAAGATCGGCCGACCGACCACGATGAAACGCTCGCGCGCCGTCGCTACCGGGTCTTCAAGGAGCAGACTTGGGACGCCCTCCAGTCGCTGAAGGAGATCTTCCACTACCACTTCATCAACGCGCAAGGCGGCTTCGAGGAGGTGGAACAGAACATCCTGCGCGAGCTTGAATATCAGAGCACGCTCGAGCTCGATCCGCGCACCGTCGACCGGCTGCGCGGCGTGCCGGTGGCGAGCGAGATCATCGTGCACGCGCGCCAGGAGCTCGTGAAGCGGCTCGATACCTACGAACTCGAGCATCGCGAGCTGTTCGCGCAGGTCACCGGCTTCATCGAGAAGAAGATCATCCCGATCGTCATCCGCCATGCGATCTCCGGCGTGGCCTCGATCAACGCCGAGGAAAAGGTCCTCGAGGAGCCCCTCGCGCTCGCAATGCTGATCGACGTGTTTTCCGAGCGCGGCTACCACGCCGTCGTCGACATCCACAAGATCGAGGTCCCTGAAAAAATCGATCTCGCGACCGGCGACATCAAATGCCGGCTGAAAAAAGTCTTCCGCATCCAGATCCGTTTCCAGGGTTCGGAGATTCGGCGCGGGTGAGCTGTGATCAGTAATCAGTGATCAGTGATCAGTGATCAGTGATCAGTGATCCGTGATCAGCAGTCACGAGACCGACTGATTGCCTGGTTCGAACTGATTACCGATTACCGGCCGCCGGCAGCGCCGATGTGCGCTGCAGCCAGGACCAGTTGAAGGCCTTCGCGAGATCGATCACCTGCCGCGCGTTGAGCGGTTTCACGAGGTAGGAACTGGCGCCGAGACTATACGAGCGCCGCACGTCGGAGGGCTCGTTCGAGGAGGTGAGCACCACCACGACGAGGCTTTCGAGCTGACGCTGGCTGCGGACCCACGCGAGCACTTCGTGGCCCGACATCAGCGGCAGCTTGAGATCGAGAAACACCACCACCGGCATCGGATAGCGGGCGCGATCCTGAAACGCTCCGGCTCCCGCCAGGTAATCGACCGCCTGCTGGCCCGTCTCGACGACGAAGATGGGGTTCGAAACGCCCGCGCCGTTCAGCGCGTGTTTCATCAGGAACACGTCGTCTTCGTTGTCCTCCACCAGCAGGATCGCGTTCGCGGGAATCATGGGTTGAACGTCGGGACCGAACCGGACCCGCGCCAACCTCGTGCGGGTTTTCCGCGTTCGCCAGTAAGTTCTGTCCCGCAGCGGAAAAATTTTCACCGACGGGCACACCCCATTGACAGGTGTATTTCGTAGCAGCGGGAGCACCGCTGCCCCATTCGGGCTGCGAACCTCACTCGTAGCGCAACGCCTCGATCGGATCGAGGGCGGCGGCTTTCCACGCCGGGTAAAAGCCGAACGCCACGCCGATGCCCATGCACACCAGGAGGCCGGCGGTCGCCCAGGCCACGGGAAAGACGGCCGACGCGCTGAGCAACTTCGCGCCGATGTTGCCCCCGACCACGCCGAAGAAGACGCCCGCGAATCCGCCGGCCAGCGAAAGCACCACGGCCTCGATCAGGAACTGCATGAGAATATTGCGCTTCTTCGCGCCGATGCTCTTGCGAATGCCGATCTCCTTCGTGCGCTCCGTGACGCTCACGAGCATGATGTTCATCACCCCGACGCCCGAGGCGAGCAGCGCGATCGCGCTGATGACGAAGGCCCCGATCGCGACCACCCCGGCGATCTTGTTGAAGGCCTCGATCAGCGACTCGTTGGAGAAAATCTCGAAGTCATTCGGGTTCTCGGGCGCGAGACCGCGCACGAGGCGCATCGTGCCGATCGCGGTGTCCTGCGCGGCGGCGAGGGTCTCCTGATTCGGCGCCTGCACGTTGATGCTCATCGAGCGCCACGCGCCGCGACCGTAAATTTCCAGATACTGCGTGATCGTCGTGATCGCGTTGATGTCCTGGTTGTCGCCGAACGACGTGCCCTTCTGCGCCATCACGCCGATCACGGTGTAACTCTGGCCATCAATCCGGACCGACTTCCCCAGCGGCTCCTCGTTGATGAAGAGTTTGTTCACGATGTCGTGGCCGAGGATCACGACCGCACGGCCGAATTCGACGTCGTCCGGCTGGATGTTGCGCCCGGCTGCGATTTCGAAATTGCGGCTGGTGATGAAATTCTCGTCGCCGCCGATCAGGCGCACATTGGGATTCGTGCGTCGATCGGCGTAGATCACCCGCCGGCCGCCGCGGCGCAGCATCAGGCTCACCTCGGCGGTGCCCTGCATCAGCTCCTTGAAACGCGCCGCCTGGGCATAACTGATGTCGCGACGATTGCGGAAACGCACCCACGGATCCGAGAAGTTGATCGCGGGAAACTTGCTGATCTGAAAACTGTTCGCGCCGAGCACATTCAGGCCGCTCTCGATGTTGTCCCGCAGCCCGGTGATGACCGTCATCACGCCGATGACGGAGAACACGCCGACCGCGATGCCGAGCATGGTGAGCCCGGAGCGGAGTTTGTTCGCCGAGAGCGACGAGAGCGCGAGACGGAGGATTTCGCCGAGGATCATAAGACAACGAGCGGACTGAGAAACCGTTGATGGGCGCTGACGGGCGCTGATGAAAACAGTCGCAGCCTCGCGCGTAAGCGCAGGGACGGCGTCGCCTCAACCGGCCGATTCTCCCGCTGCGCACGAAGCGGGCTACAAGAATGTGCGTTCATCAGCGTCGATTAGCGGTTTTCCATCACTCATACCGCAGCGCCACGACGGGATCGAGTTTGCTGGCGGTCCAGGCGGGGGCGAAGCCGCTGAAGACGCCGGTGAGGACGGAGATGATGAGTCCGATGAGCACAAGGCTCAGCGAAAACACGAGCGGGAACGAAGGCGCCACCGTGGCCACCACCTGGGTGAGGCCCGCAGCCACGGCCAGGCCCGCGACGCCGCCGACAAAACAGATCGCCACGGCCTCGACGAGAAACTGCAGGAGAATGGTGCGGCGCCGCGCGCCCAGCGCCTTGCGCGTGCCGATCTCCTTCGTGCGCTCCTTCACGCTCACATAGGTGATGTTCATGATCCCGATTGCGCCGACGAAGAGGGCGAGGCCCGTGATAAAGAGCCCCGCGAGCGCGATGCCGTTCTTGATCGGATCGAGCTGCGAACGGATCGTGCCCTGCTCGTTGATCTCGAAATCCTCGCGCTGTTCCGGCCGGAGCTGGCGGATGCGCCGCATCAGCCCGCGCAGTTCATCCCGGGCCAGCGCCATCCGCGTCGTGTCCACCTGCACCCGAATCTCGCCATCCTCGCCGAAGCGGAAATAGCGGCGATAGGTCGTGAGTGGCATCGCCACCATCGAGTCCCAACTGAACAGCCCGAGAAAACTGCCCTGGCGCGCCGCCACGCCGAGCACCTGAAAATTCTGATCGCGAATCCGAATCGTCTTGCCGATGGCGGACTCGCCGGGAAAGAGCGCGTCGGCGACATCGAAGCCGACGACCGCGACATTGCGGCCGGAATGGGCCTCGAACTCGCTGAAGAATCGGCCTTCCTTGAGATCGGAACGGGTGATGCGGGCGTAGTCGGCCGAGGTGCCGAGCGTCCAGATCCCGTTCAAGCGATACTCGCCCCGAATCACATTGCTGCCGCGATTGGCGGTTGGCACAGCCAGCTTCAACGGGCTGTCCGGATTCGTCTCGATCCACTCGTTGATCATCCGGGCGTAGGTGTGATGAATCGGCCGGCGGTTGCGAAAATTCCACCAGTCGTCGACATCGCGCCACGGCCATTTCGTCACGTAGAGAATGTCGTCACCGAAACCGGAGAAACTGCGATCGACCCCGGCATCGATGCCCTTGATCGCGGTGCCCATGAGCGTGACCGCCACGATGCCGATGATCACACCGAGCGCGGTGAGCGCCGAGCGCAACGTATTCGCCCGGATCTGCGCGAAGGCGATCCGGATGGATTCGGTGAGCTCGTAGTAGAGGCGGCGCATGGCAATTTCGGATTTCGGATTTCGGATGGTGGATTCCAATCCACGCGGCGGGAAAACGGCTGGGTCTGGTCAATCCGCAATCCGCAATCCGAAATCTGCGATGTCAGTGCGCCGGCCCGTCGCTCTCGATCAGGCCGTCGCGCAGGCGCACGATGCGGCGGGCGTGTTGCGCGACGTCCTCTTCATGGGTCACGACGATGAGCGTGTTGCCCTGGGCGTAGAGCTGCTCGAAGAGGTTCATGATCTCCACGCCGGTCTTGGAATCGAGGTTGCCCGTCGGCTCGTCGGCGAGGATGATGGACGGGCGCGTCACGAGGGCGCGCGCGATGGCCACGCGCTGGCGCTGGCCGCCGGAGAGCTCGTTGGGCCGGTGATGCACCCGATCGCCGAGACCGACGTTCTCGAGCGCCTCGCGCGCGCGGTCGAGCCGCTCGCTCTTCGAGATCCCGGCGTAAATCAGGGGCAGCTCCACGTTGTGCAGCGCGTCCGAGCGGGGCAGCAGGTTGAACGTCTGGAAGACGAAACCGATCTCGCGGTTGCGGATGTCGGCGAGTTCGTCGTCGACCATGGAGGCGACGTTCTTGCCGGCGAACTCGTAGCGGCCGGCCGTCGGGGTATCGAGGCAGCCGAGCATGTTCATCAGGGTGGACTTGCCCGAACCGGACGGGCCCATGATGGCGAGATATTCGTTGCGGTGGATCCGGACGTCCACGCCGCGGAGGGCGTGCACGATCTCACTGCCCATCTTGTAGAGCTTGGTGACACCCTCGATGTCGATGACGAGCGGGCCGGCCGGGCGGACGGTGCGCGCCACGAGGGAGGCGGCGTTGGGGGGAGGAGGTGTCATGCTTACTTCTTCTCCTCCTCTTTTTTCTTCGGCTTTTCGATTCTTACTTTCGCATCATCCTTGAGCGAACGGGTGATGATGCTGAACGGACCGCTCACCACTTCGTCGCCCACGGCGACGCCTGACTTGATTTCCATGTGCATGGTGTCGCCGATCCCGGTTTCAACCGGGACCATTTTCACGACGTCGCCCTTCTTCAGAAAGACCACGCGCTGGAGCGACTCGCGATCGGTGCGTTCGCGCTCGCGCACCTGCTTCTCGTTGACGGCGGCGGCGGCGCCCTCGCCCTGGGTTTCCTTGGCCTTCTTTTCGCGATCGGTCGCGAGCTGCTCGATCGTCTTCGCGCCCTCCTTGCTGCGGACGGTCACCGCCTGGATCGGCACGGCGACGGCGTTTTCGACCGTCTTCGTCTCGATGTCGACGTTGGCGCTCATGCCGGGGCGAAGGCGGAGGTCCTTGTCGGCGATGCGGATCTTGACCTGGAAATTCGTGACCTCCTCCTGCGTGTTCTGGCCGAGCGTGCGGGCGGCGGAGGCGATCTCCTTCACCGAGCCGGCGAACTTGCGCGTCGGATACGCATCGATCGTGATGCGGGCCTTGTCGCCGACCTTCACGTTGACGACATCGTTCTCGTTCACGTTCACGCGGACCTCCATGTCATCGAGGTTGGCGACGCGCATGATTTCCGTGCCGGCGAACGAACCGGTGCCCACGACGCGCTCGCCCACTTCGCTGGTGAGGGAGCTGACGGTGCCGTCGACCGGCGCGACGATCGTGGTCTTCGAGAGTTGATCGCGCGACTGGCTGAGCAGGCCTTCGGTGCGGCGGATTTGCGCGAGGGCGTTGTCGTGATTGGCCTCGGCGACTTCGACGCTGGTCCTGGCCGCCAGATGGTCGGACTCCGAGAGGAGCTTCTTGTTGAAGAGATCCTCGGTGCGCTTGAAGTCGTCCTTCGTCTTGAGGAGCTGCGCGCGGGCCTGGACGGCGGTGGCCTTGGCGGCGACGAGATTAGCCTCCTGTTGCTCCACCTGGTATTTGTAGGTGTCGGGCTTGATGCGGACGAGCAGGTCGCCCTTCTTCACGGGGGCGCCCTCGCGGACGGTAAGCTCGGTGATTTCCCCGGCGACCTCGGGGGAGATTTTCACCTCGACCTCGGGCTGAATCTTGCCCGTGGCGTTGACCATCTGGGTGATGGTCTTGGTGAGGGCCTTTTCCGTGGTGATGGCGAAGCCCTTGTCGGCGCCCTTCTGCTTGAAATAGACGCCGACGCCCAAGCCGCCCGCCAGGAGGAGGCCGAGCAGGATGAACCACTTGGCTTTGGATTTCTTCGGCGCAGCGCCCGCGCGGGCGCCCGGCTGGGGGTGGGAGGCAGCAGGAGGACGGTTCATGTCAGTCAGTGGCGTGGTTACAGAGGCATGCATCGGATGAAATCGAAACCGCTTACGCAAGCGGGCTGTTAGCCTCGTCCGGGCACAAAAAATGTGGCCGGCCCCACAACGAGCCGGCCACACAACACAACTGATAACTACGAACGAGTGTTGAGAGAACGACCGCCGGCCCGAAAGAGAACACGTTTGCGACCAAGCGCGGCGCGTTCGCGATGAACGGCGACGGACTGAGGGTCGAAAAGCGGGCGGTCGAAGCGGCGGACACGAACGGAAAACACCCTCAGCCGGGGAAAGTTACAGTGAAGTTGTGATGAGCGGTGGGCGGGGGTGGATGAGTGGAAGCGCCACACCGCAGCGATGGTCAGCGTCCCCAGCCCCTATCCGCACTTTACGCGCCCGCCCGGCTCACGCGTTTCGATGATCTGATCGGATCATAGAAACGCATGAGGGGGAAATCCGGGAGGCTCGGCGGGTTTAAAGGCGGCTGCCACGAAAAAGCCCCGGAGCGCGGTCTCCGGGGCCAGCCGTTGAATTAGCGGCGGAAATCACATTCCGTTGTAGGTCAGCTCATGCTTTCTGCGTCCTTTTTCCGGCGTTTGTCGGCGGACAGGCGGTGAGCTTGCGGGAGCGTGCGTCCTATGCGGGCTAAAAGCAAAACCGCTTGGGGTTTTTGCACTTAGCCCGGATAGCCAAAACGGTTGAATCGGTAGACTTGATCCGAGCACACCGTGTAGGGTCGATGGCGAGTAGAGCATGAAATATCCGGGCTAGAATCGCTTCGTGAGCTTCACGTAAAACATCGCGCCGAAGGGATTCGCGACCAGCGGATCGTAGCCGGAGGCGTCGTTATCGTAGAACGGCGGCGGACGATCGGTGACGTTGTCGACGCCGACCGTGAGCCGCGTGGATTTCATCCACGGCAGGTCGTAGGAGGCCTGCACGTCGTAGGTCATCCACGGCCCGAGGTCGATCCACGTGCTGGGCACGGTGCCGAGTTTCACCTGCGGCTGGTAGAAAGCGTCGTTCTGGCCCACGTAGTTGGCGGTGATGGCGGCGCTCCATGCCTTGAGCTTCCAGGAGGCGCTGGAGGTCCACTTCCACTCGGGCAGGCTGGGTGCTGCCGCGGTTCTCGATCGGGGCTTTGGTGCGCGCACTCTGCGTGACGTATTTGTAGAGCCACGAGCCGCGCCACTCGAGGTCGAGGCGGCCGAGCCGCTCGCTCTTGAGCCGGTAGTTGACACCGAAGTCGAGGCCCTCGGTCGTGCGGCGCGCGAGATTCTGGAACGTGAGGCGGATTTCCTGCATCTCGCCCGGCTGGTTGAGCGCGGTGTCTTGCGCGGTGGCGGGCGAGCGGATGACGACGTTGGGATCGTTCTCGCGCACCGAGACGGCGATGCTCGGCGTCGCGATGCGGTCGTAAATGTAGATGTTGGACCAATCGACGGAGAACGAGAGGTTCTTCAACGGCCCGCCGGTGGGCTCGATCATGAAGCCGCCGTAGTAGGAGCGCGAAGTCTCGGGCGCGAGGTTGGGATTGCCGCCGCGCACCGTGCGCAGGCTTGTGACCACGGCCTGCTGCGCGGGGTTGGCGGGGTTGCGTCGCAACGTATCGATGACGGCGGCACCCTGGAACGATACGCTCTGCGTCGAAAAAAGCTGGATGAGCGCCGGCGCGCGGAAGCCCTCGGAATAGGAACCGCGGACGAGCGCCCACCGCGTCGGCCGCACGGCGATGGAATACTTCGGCTTCGTGGCCGTGCCGAAATCGCTGTAGTCTTCGTGGCGCGCGGCGATGCCGACCTCCACCTGCTTCAGCAGGGGCACGCGCAGCTCGGCGAAATACGAGGTGGCGTTGCGCTGGCCGAAGAGATTGGAGCCGCCGCCCGACGCCGTGAAGTCGCCGTTGGCCGAGGCCGGATCGCGCACCTGCGAGAGCTTCTCGCGCCGGTGTTCCGTGCCGCCCGCGATGCCGAGATCGCCGCCGGGGAGCTTGAACAGGCTGCCGCTGAACGTGGCGTCGTAGAGCCAGGTGTCGTAGCGGTTCTGGCCGAGGCGCGCGCCGGAGAATCCGTTGAGCACGGTCTGCTGGTTGCCGCCGGCGGGGGCGCCGCCGAAGCCGCCAAAGACATTGTAGGCCGTGGCGGCCGTGGTGCCGCGCAGGGCGTTGCGCAGCAGCGATCGGATCGAATGGCCCGTGTCCACGCTGTCGGCGTTGTCCCCCATGTATTGCATGGCGGCCTCCCATGACCAGTTCTCCCAGAGCGTGCCTTTGAAGCCACCGACGATGCGCACCACATCATCGTCCACATTGCCGACGCGGTTGCCCAGGTCGCGCATGCGAAACCATACCCGCACGTCGGTGGGCGTGCCGCCGTCGGTGCGGTTGACGCCGAGGGGATTGTAAGGATTGGAGGCGGGCACGACGAGGTTGCCGACGCCAGCGACGGTCTCGCCAACGAGTCGAGCGCGACCGGATCGACCGAGTTGCGCGCCTTGATGCGCGAGAGGCTGGTCTCGAGAAACGCGGAGATGCGGTCGCTGAGGCGGTAGGTGAACATGCCGCCGAGCGTGTAGCGCTCGATCTCGGGCGAGACGGAGGCATCGGTATTGGGATCGGTGAGCGCGGCGTTGTAGGTCGGCGTGCCGATGGTGCGCGTGAGAAGCTGCTGCGTGGTGTAGGGCTGGAACGAGGTCGCATAGACTTCGCCCGTCTGCACCCCCGCGGCGTTGACCGGCCGGATAAAGGCGGGCGAGCCGAAGGGCTGCTGGCCGCCGAGCGTCGGGAAATTCAGTCCGCCAATGGGCGAATAATTCGACGAGCGGTTCCACGCGCGATCACGACGGAACTGCGCGTTGCGCTTCTGCCAGTCGATGCTGACCATGGCGCTGCCCTTCGCATTGACGACGCCACCCGTGATCGAGACGGTGGGCGTCGAGATGTCGGTCTTGAAGGTGTTGAGATAGCCCGTGGTGATCTCGAAGCCCTCGAAATCTTTTTTAAGGATGTAGTTGATCACGCCGGCGACGGCATCGGACCCGTAAATGGCGGAAGCGCCGTCGGTGAGCACCTCGATGCGCTCGATGGCGGAGAGCGGGATGCCCTGGGTGTTGGCAAACGTCGCCGTGCCGCCCGCGCCGATGCCGTAGGGGGCGACGCGCCGGCCGTTGATCAACGTGAGCGTATATTCGACGCCGAGGCCGCGCAGGTTCGCGCCGGACGCGCCGGGCGTGAAACCAAAAACCGCCTCATTGGTATAGGAGAGGGAATTCTGCGGTAGCTTCCGGATAAACTGCTGCACATCGGTGATGCCGGTCCGCTCGATTTCCTCCCGCGAGATGACGAGCACGGGGTTGGGCCCCTCGTTGTCGAGGCGCTTGATGCGCGAGCCGGTGACTTCGAAGGCGGTCATCTGCTGCACTTGGCCGGGCGCGGCTGGGGCCGGCGGGGTCTGGGCCGCCGCGCTGAGGGGCAGCGCACACGCGAGCACACGCGCCACGAGCTCGGCGCACCGCCGGCGGACGACTGGGGATCGGAAGGGTTGAATCATGTTGTTCACTGGTTGGAGTTCAACGGCGCCGGTCGCGACGCGACCGCGCGTTTCGTTTGCGCAAGGGAATGCGCGTCGTCGTCGCGCTAAATCGCAATGCGACCGACCGGCGCGCCCGTGCGATCAAGCGCGGAGATTTCGCGCCGAAAATCCGGGCAAAATTTGAACGCGGCGACGAATGGCGTCGCCTCGCGCGATGAACGGCATCGTTTGCGCGATGATCGAAAGCAAGGGATGCGTGTCGTCACCCAATCACGAAAAAGGCGCGCCGTGATCGGCGCGCCTTTGGAGTCACCGCCGGCCGCCGCGGGGGCAGCGGGCCAGGTAACGCGGCTCAGAACCGCTTCGTCACGCTCACGTGCATGAAACGACCCCGCGCGCTGTGCAGCGTCGTGTCGTAGCTGTCGTTGAACGCCCCGAGCGCCATCGGCGGCTCCTTGTTGGCGATGTTCTCGATGCCGACGGTCAGCCGCGTCTGCTTCAACCAGCCGCCGAGGATCCGCTCCGGCAGCGCATAGTGCGCGATCGCGTCATAGGTCCACCACGCCTTCACCATCCGGAAGGTGCTGCCACCGGTGACGGCGGGGTTCACCTGGTTCGGATCGTCCTGGAAGGTATCGACCCAGTTGATCGTGAAGCCCGCTTCCCACTTCGAGCCGACCTTGTAGTTGAAATTCAAGTTGCCCTTCCACTCCGGAATCGAGCCCGGCGAGAACGCATCCGACGAGATGTCGACGAAGTGACCGACGAAATCCTCGACCGGCGCACCGGCGACGCGCTGTAGATCCCACTTGAGGAACTGATTCAACGCGAGCGTCGTGGTCAACTTGCCCTCGCCGAGAGGCATCGCGTAGCCGATGGCGTAGTCGAGCCCCGCGACCTGGTTGCTGGCGAGGTTGAGATTCGTGCCGATGACGCTGATGACCGCATTCGACGAGGAGAGCGAGCCGTCGGGCTGGCGGATGACGGAGTTCGCGAGCGGCGCGTTCGGATCGAACTGCCACACGCCGTTAGCCAGCCGCGGGAACCCCGCGCCCTGGCCGGCCCAGTTGGAATTGAGGATGAACTGGGCGTCGCCGACGACGACGATGTCCTTCTTCTCGACGTTGTAGTAATCGACGGATACGAAGAGCCCCTTCACCGCGCGCGGCGACCAAGCGAGGCCGGCGGTCCACGTCTCGGCCGTCTCGGGCTTCAGGTTGATGTTACCACCCACCTGAATCTGCGTCTGCACGCCCTGCGCGGTGAAGCGCGAGCCGTCGGGCTTGCGCGAGGGATCGTTCACCGTGGGGAACGAGGTGCCCGTCGCGCGGTAAAGCTCGAACTCCGACGGCGCGCGGAACGCGGTGCTCTTGGTCGCCCGCACCGTGATCTCGTCGATCGGCTGCCAGCGGATGCCGGCCTTCCAGTCGGTGCTGTCGAACTTCGATTTTTGCGCCACCCGCGGATTGGTGTATTCGAATTTCTCATGCCGCACGGCGCCGCTGACGCTGAGGTCGTGGGCGAAGGCCACGTTCTTCAACACCGGCGCGACCGTCTCGAGGTAGGCCCCGTCGACCTTGCGGTCGCCGCGGAAACTGTTGCCGGTGGTGAGGCCGAGCGCATCGCCGGCGTTGTAGAGCGGGCCGTAGAAGTCGTCGTCAAACTCGGTGCGATGCTCGACGCCGCCAGCCGCCTGAAGATCGCCGGCGGGCAGCGCGAAGAGCGGGCCGTTGGCCTTGAAGTCGATCAGCTCGATGCCGCGCTTCGTCAGGCGCTTGTCCTGCACCGCGGTGCGGTTGAGCGACGCGTTATTGTCGAAGGTGAACGTCCGGCCCGAGGTCGGCGACGTCCAGCTTCCGGTCGCGAAATTCCGCGCGAAGGGATTGAACGCGCCCGAGGCGACTTCGGCGCGCAGCCCGGTGCGTGACGGGAAGCCGCTGTCGCCGCGGATGCGGGCCATCTCGGCATACATGTAGCCGGTGTCGAAATGCCAGCGGCCGAAGTCGCCTTCGAAGCCGGCAAACACGCGATACGACTCCTCGGTGTAGAAGCTGCGGCGGTTGCCGATCTCGAGCGAGCGGTAGCGCGGGAAGCTGATGAACTGGAGCGCGGCCGTGCTGTTCGCGGCGCGGGCGGCGGTGATCGCGGCCTGTGACTCGAAAATCTCGAGATACGGGCTGTTCTGCAGCCCTTCGAGCGCGCCGATCGTGAACGGCGAGGACGCGAGCTGGTTGTCGGTCTTCAGCTTCGAGTAGAGAAAGTCGACCTTGCCCGTGAGGTTTTTCAGGAACGCGTGCTTGGCCACGCCGTAGTAGCTCGAGCGCTGCTGGCCGGGAATCGACGGCGTGAGCACGCGGAAGTTATAGCGATCGGTGTTCACATCGTATTGGCGGTAATCCGCGAACGATCGCGGGAACGCCACGCCGTCGCGCAGGTAGCCGGCACTCGGCCGGTCGGCGTTCGCAGGCACCCCGAACGGGCCACCGGTCGTCGTGTTGAGCTTGGTGTCGAGGCGGCCGCTGAAGCTGTCGGAGCCGCCGTTGAAACCACCGAACGCGCGCACGTCGGCGTTCTTCGACACATCGCGGTCGCGCGCGTAGATGTCGCTGCGCGTATACATGCTGGCCGCGACGAGGATTGAGGTCTTGTCGGTGGCGAGACCGGTGACGATGCCGCCCTGGACGACGGCGGCGTCCTTGTCCCAGGTATTCCCATACGTGAGCCGGATCTGCGTGCCGCGCGGCACTTCGAGCAGCGTGAAGTTCACCACGCCCGCGATGGCGTCGGCGCCGTAGTTCGCGGCCGCGCCGTCCTTCAGCACGTCGACGCGCCCGATGGCGTCGAGCGGGATGAGGTTGATGTTGTTGAACGCCTGCGCCGTGCGCCGGCCGTTGATCAACGTGAGCGTCGAGTTCGAGCCCAGGCCGCGGAGGTTGATGTTGGCCGCGCCAGTGCCGCGGTTGCTGTCCTGCTCGGTGGCGGTGCCGCCGACGAACGACGGCAGGTCGCGCAGGCCCTCGATCGGGGTGTTCGCACCGGAGAGGATCAATTGCTCCTGCGAGTAGACGGTGACCGGCGCGAACGACTCCTCGATCGCCATGGGAATGGCGGAGCCGGCGACGACGAATTTCTCGAGCTTGATCGCCTCCTCTTTGATTACGGGGGAAGCGGTGGAACGCACAGGCGCGGATTGAGCGAGCGCGGTGCTCGCGGCGAGAAAGGACAAGCCGCAGCGCGCCGCCCAAGCAGCGCGCCACGTCTGTCCGCTACGGGACGACAGGTGTAGTTTCATGGTTGCAGTCAGGTTCTTGAAACTGCCGGTCGCTGGAGCGGCCTCGGGGGACGGTTTCATTGTTATGACACAAACCGCGGATGCGGCATCACGCTCAACGTGTTTGCGACCAGCACCCTGGTGTCCGCGGCAGAGCGGACCTGCGGTGCGACGGACATCGGCGACGGCGCCGCGCCGGGCACCGTCGCCGCCGCGCCGAATGACGATTGCGGAGCGGCGACTGACTGCCGCCGAGCGCAGCACCTCGCCGTTTGGCGCCGCACAGTGCGCTACGAACGATCCGGCACCGCCCCTGCGCCCGAACCACGCGGATCCGCGGCGAGCAGCACGTTGTCCGGCGCGAGTGGAGCGGGATCCAACGTGACGTAGCGCGCCTTGCACACCGCAGGGCCCTCGACCGCGCGCGCGAGTGCGAGCGGATCGGCACTGAAAGATTTAGCGAACCGAAGCTGCGCACCCGGCTGCCCAGGATCGACGACCTCGACCTGCTCGCCCGCGCCAAACGCGAGCACCGTGTGCCCCTTCGTGCCGTCCGGCGCTTTCGCATAATAGGATAACAAGCGCGGCCGCTCCATCGGTTCACCCCGCGCGAGCCGGTCCCGCAGCGCCGCGACGCTCTCGATCAGACAGCCGTTCTGCAGCGCGAGGCTTGGGATGACCTTTGGCCAACGCTCCCGCGGCACGACCGACCACCGCTTGAACCCCGGCTCGATGTCGCGCAGCAGCGGGCCGAAGTCGGCCTTCTCCTCCGCGAGCCGGCCGGCGTGCAGCGAGAAGCTCTGCGTGCCGTCCGCCGGCGTGTAGAACCAGAGGATGCCGGCGAGTTCGAAGACGAGTGCGTGCAACCGGCGTGGATACCGGCTGGAACGGGCCTCGTTCTCGACGCGCACGATCTGCGACCAGATGTCGGGGCCGAGCAGCGCCTGCGCCCGGCGCGCCTGATCGAGGGAGAAATCCGCGCGCAGAGCACTCGCGAAAACCAACAGCAGCAGGAGAACCCGCAATCGAAACGGGAAACGCGTGGGGTGGAACACGCGTTCCCAACCGCCACTCGCGCGCCAGAGTTTCCAGAATGCGACGAGCGCGCCGAAACGAGCGATGAGAAAATCCCCGCGCGCGCCAGACGCATTTCCCTCTGAAAACCACGCCAACGCCCTGTCTCGCGAACGAACACTCCCAATCCCGGAATCGAGATGATTCCAGCGCGGAACCACTCACGCGTCCGCCCCTCGCTCAGCCCAGCCAATGGAATTCCAAAAAAACGAGGAAGCCAGGAAATCACATTCCTGATTTCCTGGCTTCTGAATTCCTCATCTCCGCCGATCGATTCCTGGTCCCCTGGCTTCCTGTTTCACCTCTTCAGCTCCAGTCTCGATCCCTTCGCCGGGCATCACTTCGCGCCCTCGGCGATGCAATAGACCACGCTGCGCGAGCGGGTGAACAACTGACCCTGGATCGGCGACAGGCCCGCGCGGAAGAATTCGTTTCGGCCCGCACCGGGCGAATTGCGCGCCACGATCTCAAGGGTCTTGCCCGGTTTGATCACCACGACCTCGCCACTCTCCATTTGAAAATAGACGAGGCCATTCGCCACCAGCGGCGACGCGGCCAGAGTCGCGCCGAGCCTCTCCGAAAAATGGATGGCGCCGCTCTTCGCGTCATAACTGGTGAGGATGCCCGACATGCTCGAGATGAGCAAAAAATCCCCGACGACCGCGGGCGCCGGCTGGTCCCGCCCGCCGAATCGCTTGGCGTCCCAGACGCGGTGCGTCGCGGTCACGTCGCCGTTGCCGCCGGGCTTGATAACGTAGGTGTTCCCCGGCAGCCCGTTGACCACGTAGATCAGGCCGTTGGCATAGACCGGCACCGGCTCACCGCGACCGGCGATGCCCCGGCAGAACCACAGCTCCCCGCCCGTGGCAGGATCGTAGGCGTTCACCCCGGCTTCGCCGCTCAGCAGCAGCTCGCGCCGGCCGCCCGCCTCGATGACGACCGGCGTCGACCATCCGCCCCGCTCCGCCCGGGCCCGTTTCGCCGTCCAGACCGGCTCACCCGTGCGCTTGTTCAACGCGACGAGCGAGCACGCGCCCTCGGCGTCGCAGTTCTGCAGGACGAGATCGCCGTCAATGACCGGCGAGGCCGCGACGCCCCAGGGACCGGGAAACGCGCCGAGTTCGCGCGACCACTGCGGCATCCCGTCCAAATCGAAACAATGCAGCCCGCCCGGCCCGAAAAACGCGATGACCCGCTCGCCATCCGTCACGCAGGTGGGGCTGGCAAACGTATTCATCCGGTGGATAATTTCCGGCGCCGCCACCGTGATCTCCCGCTCCCAGAGAAGTTTTCCCGTCTGGCGATCCAGGCCGTGCACCCAGCGCTGCGTGCCGTCCGCCGAGGCGCTGGTCAGGAAGAGCCGGTTCCCCCAGTTCACGACCGACGACTGGCCCGTGCCCTTCAGGGTCGCCTTCCACACGACGGCTCCGGCGTCCCATTTGACCGGCAACGCCGTCTCGCGGGAAAGCCCGGAGCCCGCCGGCCCGCCGAAGCGCGGCCAGTTCGGTTCGGCGCGCAGCACCGCGCTCCCGCCGACGACTGCGAGCAGAGTGAAACACAGGGTGGGGATGGACTTCATGGGGTATTCGATCGGGCCAGGACGGACGCCGCGGCGCGAAGATTCGCGCCGGCGGCACCCTCAGTGCGTCATCAGGTAGAAAGTAGAAAAAACCGGAGCAAGTCCCGAGGCATTTCTAGGCAAATTGTAGGGGCGCGCCTTGTGCGCGCCCCTTCGGTCGGGGGCGCGCACAAGGCGCGCCCCTACACCCAACCAAGCCAGAGCAAGCTCCGGGGTATCGGACCCAAAGGGAATGAACCAAAACACCCTGATCAACACCCGCCGAACCGATTCCTGATCTTCTGGCTTCCTGCTTCAATCCTTCACAACGCCTGTTTCAGCAGCGTCGCGATTCGCTCGTGATAGCCGCGGCTCAGCTTGAGCTTCGTGCCGTCGTGCAGGATCACGGCATATTCGCCCGCGAACGACGGGCTCAGTTTCCGCAGCCGATCGATGTTCACGATCGTCGAGCGGTGAATCCGGATGAAGCGCTTCGGGTCGAGCCGCGCCTCGAGCCGCGCCATCGTCTCGCGCATCAGATGGGTGCGGCCGTTGACATGAAACTTCATGTAGTCGCCCTCCGCCTCGATCCAGTCGATCTCATCGGTCTTCAGAAAAAAGATCTCGCCCGAGGATTTGAGCAGGATGCGATCGCCGGCCGCCTTCTCCTCCTTCGCCTGCGCGGCGGCGGCGGTGCCGCTGTTCTGCTGGAGGTAATCGAGGAGCTGGGTCAGCCGCGCGTTCACGGTATCCGTCTGCCGGCGACGCACCTCCTCCTTCGCGCGCTGGAGCGCGGCGCCGAAGCGGGCGTCGTCGTAGGGCTTGAGCAGATAGTCGACGGCGTTGACCTCGAACGCGCGCAGGGCGTGCTCGTCGTAGGCCGTGACGAACACCACCGCGGGCGCGGTCGCCGGACTGATTTGCTCCAGGGCCGCGAAGCCATCCGAGCCCGGCATCTGCACGTCGAGGAAGGCCAGATCCGGTTTCTCGCGCCGAATCAGCTCCGCCGCCTCCGCGCCCGTGGCGGCCTCGCCAATGATCTCGACCGCGCTGTCGCGCTCGAGCAGCAGCCGGACGCCGCGCCGGGCAGTGGGTTCATCATCGACAATGATCGCGCGGATGCGCGTCGGGGCGGCGGCGGGGGCGGGGGCGAACGGGGACGACGAGGTGGCTTTCATGTGCGACAGGGGAGGGCGATTCTGACGGAGACGCCCCGGCCCGGATCGCTGCGAAGCGAGAGCTGGCCCTGGGAGCCATAAATTTTAGCGATGCGCTCGCGCGTGTTACTCAAGCCCACGCCTTCTTTGGCGCGCTTGGTGCCGTCGCCGAGGCCGGGGCCATCGTCGCGCACTTCGAGGTGCAATCGGCCGCCCTCGACGTGGCCTATCACATCGACGCGGCCCGGACCGGATTTCGTCGCGATGCCGTGCAGGATGGCGTTCTCGACGAGCGGCTGGAGCAAGAGATTGGGAATGCGCGCTTCCATCGCCGCATCGTCGATCGAGATGCCGACGTTCAGTCGGTCGGAGAAACGCGCTTTCTGGATGTCGATGTAGCGCTCCAAAAAATCCATCTCCTGGCGCACGGTCACCTCGTGGACGCGGGTGTTGTCGAGCGACATGCGCAGCAGCGAGCTGAGCCGCGCAATCAGGTTCACGGCGTCGTCGTTCTTCTGCTCGCGCACCAGCACGGCAATCGTGTTGAGCGTGTTGAAAAGGAAGTGCGGGCGAAGCTGTTCGCGCAGCGCCTTGAGCTCGGTCTCGATCAGCCGCGCCTCGAGCTGCACCGCCTTGAGCTCCTCGCGTTTGTAGCGCCGATGGATCTCCAGCGTGTAGCCGAACGCGAGCACGGCCCAATAGTAGGCCATGTCGATGATGTTGCGTCCCCAGAAACCGCCGAGCGCCATGTCCCAGAAATCCGCCCACCGCTGCTCGCTGAAGATCACATACGCCAGGTTGCGACCGAGGTAGCAGGTCGCCATGACGACGAAACTCATGCCCAGGTGAAAGCCCACGCCGACCACCCCGCCGCCGCGGCTGAGCGGCACCTGGTGCCGCATCCGCAAAATCAGCGGCGCCATCAGCGCCCACATCAACGTGCGGCCAAACTGCGGCAGCGCCGCATCGATGAACCCCACCCGATCCGCGCCGAGCTGCACCCGGAAGTTGAAATACACCTCCACCGAGAGGATGAACCCGAGCAACGCCCAGCCGGCGACAACGGCGGCATATCGGATCCACGGGTTGTGCATGACGAAGGCGTTCATCCGCCTCTCCTCGGTGCACTTCAAGCGGTAAAAACCCGGCTTGCGACGAACGGCTGGTTTTGAGCGACGAACAACATTTTTTCGCGACGAAGCCTGCGACGAATGGCAATCAACCTGATGTCATCCACCTCAACCGCGCGTCACCGGGTTGTTTTTAGTTCGGTGATCGTCAGCGGCTGCGTGGGATCGACGACATACCAGGGCGGGAGCGCGCCCTCCAATGCCACGTAGACATCGTCCAGCGAACCCTGCGGCGCCTTCCCGATCGTCAGGCACCAGAAGCCCTCCCACTCGCCGTTCGGCGCTTCGCTCCGCTTCAGGGTGACGCGCGCCGTCGGCGCGATCTGCGTATCCAAAGTCCGGACGAGCTTGCCGCCCGGCGAATACAGCTCGCTCAGACTCGTTTCGCCCGGCGCCGCGCTGCTTACCGTCAGCTTGAACTCCGAGAGGTCGGCCGGCACGCGGAAATACAAGGGCGTCGACTTGCCTTGCAGATGAATTCCACGCGGCTCGGGGTCGGCCGCGAGCGCATAGGGCGCACCGCTGAGCTCAAGCTCGTAGGAGGCACTGCCATTGACCTCGACGTAGTAGATCTGGCCCGCGGAGCCCAGGAACTGCACGGGGCTATCCGGCCGCAAAACACCCCCGGCGACTTTCGCCCCCGAAGCCGTATAGGCGTCGCAGCGCACGATGTTCCCCACCGAGAAAATCTTTCCGAGCGTGATGCGCACCTCCTGATCCGCGTTGGGAAAAAAGAGAAACCGCGCCTTGCCGCGAAGGGCAAGCGGGGTCACGGGCCGCGGGTGCGGCAGAGCGGGGCTCCAGGCCGCGCGCACGGGTGGAAACGTTTTCTCGGCCCGCTTCAGGCCCGGCGCGAGAGCAACGCCGAAGCCCGCGTGCATCCGGCCGAACATCTGCTCCACGACCGCTTCCTCGCGGTGGAGCGACGACGTCTTGTTCTCCGGCAGGAAGCCCAGCGAGCGCAACTGCCACTCCATGATCACGAGGTTGTCGCCGAAAAACTCGAGCCGCGCGCGTTGCGCCGGGGTCGCCGCGGCGCCGGCCGCGGCCGTCGTCGCCTTGCGATAGGCCGCTTCGATTTGCGGATAATTCGCCGCCAGCACCTCGCTCATGTAGCGCGGCGTCGCCGTGTAGTTCGCCGTGAGATCCTTGTTGTAGAAAACCTTTACCGCGGCCTCTACGCGCTCGTAGAGCTCGCCGATGATCGGGCCGGCTGCGGGTCCATAAGCCCGGCGATAGAACTCCTCGCACACCGCCCGCGCGTCGAGCGAGGGGTTCCACACCATCTTCGCCAGCACGTAGTTGTTCACTGCGGCCTGGCTCCACTCGGGAGTGCCGTAAAGGTAGACGCCCTTGATCCCATACTGTTTCAAGCGCGGAAAAGCGAAATTGCAGATCTCCGGCGCCGGCGGCGTGATCGCACCGGTGTTGCCGCGCAGCCAGTTGAACATGTCGTAATACGCGATCTGGGCCGTCTGCCCGGACCACGTTTTCATGATCATCTCCCAGTCCTTCTTTGTGGCGTCGCGATAAAGCTGATACCCGTAGCTGATGCTGGGCGCGATCACGATGAACAGGTTCGGCTCCATCGGCGGCACGCCCGCGCTCGGCGGATACAGGTAGCTCGCGTAGATGTAGCCGGCGAGCTTCCGGTCCGGAAATTCCTGCCCCACGATCTTCGCGACCTCGTTGTAGAATTTCAGGATCAGCGGCGTGACAGAGAGTTTTCCGTTCGGATCTTTGTCGTAGAGCGCGCGGCTGGCGGCACTCGTGCTCCAGTTGCCGGAGTCGGTGGGCGAGAGCGAAAACACTTTTTGCTGCGGGTTGCGGCGGAACGCCTCGATCGCGGCGTTCGCAAAATGCCGGATCACCTCCGGATTCGTGGTCTCGACCTTGTAGCGATCGCCGATGGCCGGCGGACGCTGGCCGCCGATTTCGGCAAACCAATCCGGATGCTGATCGTGCATCGTCGTCGGCACGATCCGCTGCCAGCTATGCGCGTGCTCCAGCAGCATCGAAAAGCCGAGCTTCTGGCGCGCCGACCACTCCTGCACGGCGGGCTGGGTGTTTTGCATGCCGGGCAGCCGGCGATTGAGGAAGAAGGGCTGGTCGGTCCGATCGACGGCGGAAACAATCACCGTGCGGCGCGGCGGAGCATCCTCGCCGAGTTCGCCGGGGAGCAGCCAGCGCACGTCCAGATACTCCTCGATGAAGGAAACCACGCCGTTGAGCGTGCCCGTGCTCGTGCCGCCCTGCGGGGTTTTCTCCCGCTCCGCGGTATCGGGGCCCGCGATGAACAGATTGCCGCCGCGCGTCAGGAGCCGAAAGCCTTCCAGCGGCACGTCGCGCGCGTTGAGGCCGGCCGCGCGGGCCGCCGCCGTATCGCCCAGCGCGATGAAGGGCGATGCCGCCGGCGCCTCGCCGATCACGATCGGGAGTTTAGCCTGCGTAATCTTCTCAACATAGTGCTGCAGCTCCCGCGCGGCGGTCCGCACTGACGCCGGGGCGCCGGTCGCATGCACGATGACGAAGCGGCTGCGGCCGTCCTGCACGAGCGCGAGATCGCCTTGGGCCGCGCGCGCGGGGACGCCGGTGAGGGCGGCAAATGAGAACGCGGCAAGACCGGCGAGAAAACGATTCTTCATGGCAGTGGGAGGCGCGGCGCGAGAGCCTGCCTTACAAATCGAAAGTGACCGTCAGGATGAACTGTCGCGGATCGACGATGCGGTAGGCGTTCGGCGTGCCGTCAGGGAACGCGTTGATCGCCTGCAGCCGGCCGCCTTCCTGGAGATTGCGCGCATTGAGCTGCACGGTCGCGGCCACCTTGTCGCGGAATATCCGCGTGCGATAGGCGATGAAGGCGTCGACGTAGAAGTTCGCCTTGGACCACACCGGCCGGTCGGGATCGAGGTCGGTGATGATGGCGGGGAGCTGCTGCACGCCATAGTAGCCGATCGCTCCCTTGTCCTCCCAGCGGACGCCGCCACCGACACTGAAACGCTTCAGGATCCGGTGGTCGGTGAGGCCGGCGAGCCGATAGTTCGTGGCGAGATTCATCCGATATTTCCGGATCTGCGGGCGGGCCTTGCCCTCGGTCTGCCGGGCGAGCGCGAGCTGCGAGGTGATGTTGGTGCGCATGTAGCCCTCCGCCGTGCCGGCGGTGCCGGCGGCGTTGTAGCCGCTGGTGAACCACGGGCGGCCCGTATCCTCATCGATGATGCTTTGCCAGACCGGCAGGCGCTCGGCGATCCACTGGACGAGGTCCGGCGCGATGGCGTTGGTGATGGTCTCCTGCTCCGTGGCGTTGAACTTCACCGTCCAATGCGCGGTCGGATTGAAGTTCAGCTCGAATTCCGTGCCCTTGGAGACGACGTCATCCGTCGCGGAAATGGGCGCATCCAGTTCTTCGAACGCCTTGAGCTGCGGCACGGTGAATTGCATCAGCGCGGCGACGCGCTGGTCGAGCTGGGTTTCGGTGAGCGCGACGCCCTGTTTCGCGGCGGAGTTCGCGATCCAGTTTCTCGCCCGGAAGTTCAGGCCGAAGGGCCGTGACTCGGTGAAATCGTAGATGTCGAGCCGGCGGATGTTGACGGCGAAGGAAGCCGACGACCCGTTGCGCGAATTGATCTGCTTCGTCTCGTAGCGGTTCACGCGCACGCCGAGCTTGCCGGCAAAGAGGTTCAGGGAAAAACCGTAATCCGTGCCGATGCCGCCCGGATTGGGGAGCGGCCGCAGATGGAGATCCTGCGCCGGGCTGACGGGCTTGAAGGCATCCGACTTGTTCCAGTGCAGGCCGAGCCACCGTAGTGGTTTCACCACCACGCCGGCCGTCTTGGTGCGCCCGGCGCGGGCTTCCCACACGTTCTGCCACTGGCGGTCCCACTCGTAGTCGTGCGTCTTGCCATCGGGCAACAGCGAGGGGGCGATGCCGCGCATGACATAGTTTTCATCGTTACGGACCCCGAAGGTCGTGATGACGCGGTCTCGCACCCAATGGCTCTGCAGCACCGCGCCGCGCGTCTTGAGGATATTCCAGATGTTGCCGCTTCCGCCCGTGCCCGCCAGGTCCGCGGAGGAGCCGAGCAGCGCGGGCTCATGCACGAACTGCCCCGTGGCCGCGTTGCCCCACGAATACGGATAGACGCCCGGCCGGAAGGCCCGCGGCGCATAGTCGACGTTCTGGCCGACGTTGTCCCCGACGTAATATTGATAGTAAACGCGCGTGCCGGTCGGGGAGATCCGGTTCCACGGATCCTGGCTGGAACCGCTCTGATTCCCGCGCGGCACGCCCGGCGCGAGCCAGGCATGGTCCGACAAAATGGCGTCGCGAAAACCATAGCGGCGGGTCACCCGTTCCTGGTATTCCGTGTATCCAGACATCTGGTGCAGCCCCAGCCAGCGGACGACGCCTTTCTCGCGCCGGAGGTCGAGCTGATAGGCGAGCTGCCCGCGATAGGTGTCGTTCCGCAGCGGGGCGACGCGGGTCACCGGCGAGGAGAAGCCGAGGTTCGGCTGGAGAAAATTGGGATTCGGGCGGCCGTCGAGGAGCCGGATGTTCGGGTCGACGAAAAGATAGCCGGAATTCGCGCGGCTGGAATTGGTGCCGCTGGAGCTGGGCGTCGCGTAGGTGAGGCGCTGGAGCGAGTTCGATTTTTCCTGATACCACGCCGCCTGGGCCGCGAGCAGGTGGCGGTCGGACCGGAGGAAGATGTGCTCGACCTGCACCGTCGCCGTGCGGGTGCTCTCCGACTGGTAGTTCATCGCGGCCAGATTGATGGACGACCAGTCGTAGTCCGCCTTGTCCCGGATCGAAAGCGCTGTCTGGAAGAGCGGCTGCGTGTTGCGAAAATTCGGCGGATTCGTCGTCACGTAGCGATACTGCGGCTGGTTCTGCGCGAGTGGGCTGGTGGTGCTGGTGCCGCGCACCGGCGTCCACAACGCGATCGAACCATCCGGGTTCACGTTCACGATCGAGGAGCCGCCACCGTTGTTGATGATGAGCGCGTTCGTGAAATACGCGGGGTTGGTGATGCCGGTGCTCCCGCCGGGGAATACGCCGGCCGGGCGGCCGGCGATGAACGCGGTCTGCGTGAGCGGGTCCCACGTGGGCGACCCCGACTCGCGCCAGAACGAAATCGCATCGCGCGGGGGCGTGGTGTTCGGCCGGTTGCCGTAGAGCCGGTAGACGGAGTAGGAGCCGGTGATCGTCGTGTTCTTGAACGGCTGATACTTGACCATGCCGTTGAGCCGCACGGTATCGAGGCCCGACGGCTTGCGCACGAAACCTTCGTGCTGGTAGACCGCGCTGCCGCGCACGCCGAGCACGCCTTTTTTAACGACCCGGTTCAAATCGACGCTGCCGCGGTAGCCGTCGTAGCTGTCGGCGCGAAACTGCACCTGCGAGCGATCGCGCGTGGGATTGGCCGCGGCCGGCACCGAGTTGACGGTGCCCGAGGCGTTGCCGAGGCCGAAGATGTTCGAGTTGGGCCCGCGGCTGATCTCGACGCCGTCGATGTTGATCGGGTCCAGGGGCACGCGGCCGCTGGTGGCGAAATTGCCGAACGAAATATTCGCCGAGCCCAGCCCGCGGATCCGGTTCGCGTTGTTGGGATCGAGCTGGGTGTTGTCCACCGGGTCCCCGTTGTTGTTGAAGGTGAGATCAGTGAAGTTTCCCGTCCCTTCGGTGCCCGCCTCGTAGGCGAAGATGTCGTTGATATCGAGCATGGCGAAGTCCGCCATCTGCTCCTTGGTCACCACGGTCATCGAAGACGCGAGGTCCTCGATGCGCGAATTCAGCCGCGTGCCCGACATGGTGTTGGCGCCGTAGTAGCCGCGATCGCCGGCGCCGCTGACTTCGAAGGGGGAAAGCTCGACGATTTCGCCGGGCGCAGACGCCAAGGCGGGGCTCGCATCGCGCGGCCGGACGGTCGCGGGCGCAGCCTGGGCCGCCGCTTCATCTGCCGGGCGGTCGCGATTGGCCTGCGCCGCCCTTGAGCCGTTTGGGTCGTCGATGCGCTTGACGGAGAATGCCCCCGATTGCTCGTCGCGCACCACCATCAGCCCCGTGCCGGCCACGAGCGCATCGAGCGCCTCTCGCGCCGTCATCTCACCCTTCACCGCCTGCGTGCGCACGCCCTTCGCCGCGCTGCTCGGATAAAACACCTCGAGGCCCGACTGCTCCGAGAAGCGGCGGATCGATTTCTCGGCCGTATCGGCAGGCAGATCGAAATTCTTCCGGGCGCCATCCGCCGGAGTGGCGGCGAACGCGGCCCAGCAGAGAGAAATCAGGAGGCACCAGGCCCTGAGCCAGGCCGGCGGTGAAAAGGAAGCGGATGCCATCGGATGCGGGTGCGTTGAAATGAAGAGGTCGGGCCCACGGCGGAAGCCGCTGCCACAAAGCGTAACGCCCCGCCGCGCCAAAACCGTTACATCAATCTTGGCAATGCGCGCAATTGGCGCCCGCGCCCGATCCCAGCCCGCATTTTTCACCCTGAAACTGATTCTGGCCCACGTCCCACCTCGAAGATTCCACCTCTCCGGCGCGCGTTTCGAGTTCATGCGGGCCAAATCAAAATCGCCAGGCGGTTTTAAACTTAGCCCGGACATCGTTGAGAGCCACGAATACAAACGGGAATTCCGGACACCGCGTAGCTTCGCCTACGAGCAGAGTGGTAGAGTCGAAGAGTGGCGCGGTGGCGGCAAGTCCGCTCCGTTTCCACTCCCCGCTCATCAAACCGGGCTAGGAACGAAGGCGCGCGACCGAGCCCTCCGGCCACGCGCGCGATTATCGCGCCTTGCGCAGGGTGATCGTGTCGCCCGTGCGTTCCGCCTTCACGCCAAAACCCGACTCAAGCAGGCGCACGAGGGTTTCGGTGTTGTCGACGCGAAACAGGCCGTTGACCGGCAGCTTCGCCAACTCGGGATCGTCGACGATCATCTTGAGTTTCGAATGCCGGTTCATCAGCGCGACCGCGTCCGCCAGCGCCGTATCGCTGAACTCGACCCGCGGGCCGCTCCAGGCGAGTCGCTCCGCCATCTCCGCCGGCGAAATCTCCACGACCGCCGGGGCGCCCACATTCCGCGCCCGCTCCACCGTCACGCGACTGCCCGCGTCGACCACCGTCGCCGCGGTCTCCATCGCCGCCGTGCGCTCGACCGCGACGCGGCCGTGCGTGACGACGACGTCCACGTCGCGGCTGCCCATCGTCACGAGAAACGCCGTGCCCACCGCGCGCACGTCGACGCCGCCCGCCGTCACGACGAATGGCCGCGCTTTATTTTCGGCGACACGAAACAACGCCTCGCCGCGGTGCAAGGTGATGCGTCGCCATTCCCCGGCGTAATTGACGCTAATCGCAGCACCGGGCTTCAGTTCCACGGTGCCGCCATCCGGGAGCACGCGCTTCTCCGGCATCACCAACTGCGCTCCGCGAGTGCTGGCCTCGCGATCCCCACGCGTGGCTTGCCAGCCGAGGCCCGCGATGAAGAGCCCCACCAACGCGACCGTCACTGCAGCCATTCTGCCGCGACGGCGCCTGGCCCGCGCGGAGAGAGCCCGCACCATTTCTTCACCGCGGCCCGCCTGCCGCGGCTGCTCGAGGATCGACCAGGTGCGCCCAAGGCGCTCGCAAGCGGCGTCGTGCCTGGGATCGGCGGCGCGCCAGCGGGAAAGTTGGTCTTGCTCCTCGGCGCTCAGGCCGGCCGCGGCGCGGACAATCCAATCCGACGCCATCGCCTCGATCTCGGCCGTGGAAACAAGACGTGCCACGCGGCTCATGGTGCGGAATCGCGGAATACGCCGCGGCGGCGCAGGGTTTCCTGCACGCGTTGCAAACCGCGGCGCGCGTGCACGTGGACAGTTTCTTCCGAGATGCCGAGCGCGAGCGCCGTCTCAGCCGGCGAAAGTCCGCGGAGCTTGCGCATGACAATCACCTCGCGGCAACGCGCCGGCAACGCGTCGATGGTTTCGAGCAGCAACTCGAACTCCTGTTGGGTGCATACCGTTTCATGCGTATTCGCTCCATCATCTATAACGGATGAAGGCACGAAATCCGTTACTGCATCGATCGGTGAAGACCGGCTCCGCCGAATCGTGTCGACCGCCAATCGCCGGGCTACTTGGAAAAGGAAGCCCTTCACCGACGCCGTCACCGAGTCGCTCACCGCCGTTATCGGCCGGACCAACTGCCTCCGCCACACCCGCAAATACGACTCCTGCACCACGTCGTCGACATCGCGCACCGTGGGAAACGAGCGCCGCAGATACCGTTTGAGCGACGCATCGTGCGCATGCACCTCCTCGGAAAACCAGCGGGCTTGATCTGAGCTCTGCGGAGGCATGGGTCGATCGTGCGGGCGGCGCCGCGGGAATGGCGTGCGGTGTGCGAGACAATTCAGCCGATGTCGAACGGAAAGCTGCCTGCCCCCCCGCGACGGCGCCACGCATCTGCCGGTCGACGGTTCCAGCCCCGGCGCGGAGCGGAGTCCGCGCCCTACCTTTTCAAAGGTCGCGATGGGATCGGTAGGGCGGCGAGTCCCTTCGCCGTCGCGGTGCCGACCGCCGCCAACCGGAAGATGCACCCGCCGCGACGCTACCCAAACCGGCACACATCGATTTCCGGATCGAAGGGCGTGCCTGCGGTCAGATGCTTCGCCCACATCTGCGCGAGCATCGGCGCCCAGAGCGCGCCTTTCGCGCCCAAGCCGTTGATGACACCTTTGTCGGGCGATGCCGGATGGCGGCCCGCGACGGGATGCTTGTCCGGCAGATTCACCCGCACGCCCGCGCGGTGGCCGGTGACGGTGAAGGCGCGGTCACCGAGCAACTCCCGTGCGCTCGCCTCGAGCGCGCTGCGCGCGACCGCCGTCGGCTGTCGATCGCGCGCCCCGGGCTCGTGCGTCGCGCCCACCCACGCGGCGCCGGGGCCGACCGGCGCAATCCAATGCCGCCGATTCAACACCACGTCGGGCGCCAGCTCTTCGACCGCCAGCTCGAGGATTTCGCCTTTCGAAAACTCCCACGGCACGAAGCCAAATTCCCGCGCAGCGGCGAGGGCCTCGCCGGTGCAGTCGATCACAAGCGCGGCTGAACTCAAATCGTGCGGCGTCGCCGTCCGCAGCCGCCCGCTCGCGCTCCACCGGGCGCGCGCCGCGGCCAGCAGCGCGCGGAGATCGACGCGGGCGGCGGCGTGAATCCAGAAACCGGAGTCATCCGCCGCCTCGGGCACGAACGGCGCGAGTTCCCCGCGCGCCCGCTTCTGCGCGAACACCGCGCGTTCCCGCTCGTCCGCAAACAACCGCCGCACGCGCAGCTCGCGCCAGAGCGGCACGCCCAGCGCCGCCTCAAGCTCACCGTAAATCGCGCGCGCCAGCGGCCGCAGCGTTTCGAAACGCCAGCTCTTCACCAGCCGGCGGCCGGTGATCGGGTTGATGATTCCGGCGCCCGCGAAACTCGCGGCCCTGGCCGGCCCAAGATCGGCGATCGCGAAAGAGATTCCCGCACGCTCCAGCTCCCAGGCCAGCAGCGTGCCGGCGAGCCCCTGGCCCAGGATCAGGACGTCGGCGGCCATGATTCTGTTGGTGGCGGCGAGCGTGAGCGAGTGGACTTCGCGTGCTACCTCACTCGCTCACGCTCGCAGCCACCTCAAATTCCTCACGCAAACTTCGCCAGCCGCGCCGCGACGTCCTGCTTGAACCGGTCGACGTAAGCTTGCGTGTAGTCGGCGATCGACAGCGTGGAGTCCGTCACCAGCGGGGTCAGATCCATGGCCCACGTGATGCCTTGAAACTGGTCGGTCGCGTGAGACGTGTGATACGTCGCGTGCGCGATGCGTCGTCCCGCGGTCGCGAGGTCGTAGCGTTTGCCACCGGTGATCTGCGAGTCGAACACACCCACGAGCGCCGCCGCGATGTTGGGAAACTGGCCCGCATCGAGCACCTGCTTGTCCGTGTCGACCATCCAGTCGAGGTCGCGCCAGACTTCGCAGCCGAGCACGCGCTTCGGCCGACGGTCGGCCGGGATTTTCCGCAACGCCGCGATGCTGTGCGCGAGCACGCCAATGTGCGTGTCGTGCTTGTCGGCCGGCTGGTGCAGGTAGATCACCTCGGCCCGGGCCGCGGCGAAAATCGCCACGAGATCCGCCTGCACGGCCGCGTGGCCCTTCTCCTTCACCGCGGAACTCGGATGCCCGAGCTGGAGCTGGATGCTGTAATCGCCCACGAACGCGGCCTTCCGCTGCTCCGAGCGACGCACGTCCTGCATCTGCGCGTCCGTGAAATTTGCATACACGCCGGCGCGCGGGCTGCCGGCGCCATTCGTCACGACCACGCCGCTGAACCAGCGATCGGTCCGACCGAAACATTCCGCGATGCCGTGATACGCCATGATTTCGATGTCGTCCTGGTGCGCGGCCACGCAGAGATGCGTGGTGCGCGCGAGCGCGGCCTCGGGCGTCGCAGTCGCGTCGGGCACGTAGATGTCGGCGGCGGGATGGGAGAGTTTCATCGGAAGAAATTCAGCCTGTAGCGGAACGGCTTTCCGTTCCGAACGGAAGCGAAAGCGCTTCCGCTACCAATATCACCGCAGCGCCGGCAAACTCGCCGCCGCCGTCGCCTGCCCGTGGCGCTTGCTGTGCTCGTCCGGCGTGCGCAGGCGGATCGTCGCCGCCAGCTCCGGGAACTCCGCGCGCAACACCGCCTCGGCGCGCGCGATGATGATTTCGCCGCCCTCGCCGGAGGTCACGCGGCCGAGGATCAGGAGATTCCGCACCTCGTAGAAATCCGCGTAGTGCGCGATGGCGTAGCCGAAGCAGACGCCGATCGATTCGTAGACCGCGCGCGCGCGCGCGTCGCCGGCCTTCATCGCCTGCTGCACTTCGATCAGTTGTTCCGGCAGCGGCATCCCGGCCGGAAACGCGAAGCCTGCTTTCGCCGCGAGCCGGCCAACGCCTTGCTGCGAAAAATACTGCACGCCGCAGCCGCCGTCACCCGACCATTCGTCGCGCGGCGCGTCCGCGCGATAGTCGATCGGGGCGAACGCGAGCTCGTTCAGCCAGGTCGTGATGTTGCCCGACGGCGTGACGTAGCCCGCCGCCAGGCTCGTGCCCATCGCGATGCCGAGCACGGCGTTGTCGTTCATCGCCATCGACCCGGCGAGCGCGGTGACTTCACCGTCGTTTACGACCTCGAAGGGCACGCCGCCCCAGCGCTCCTGTAATTTGAAAAACATCCGCCGCACGTGCGACTCGAACCGCTCCGCCGGCACGCCGCGAAACAGCGACGCCGCGCGCACCTCGTTGTTCACATAAACACCCGCCGCGCTGCCGCCGATCGCATCGACCCGCGGCAGATGCGCCGCGGCGCGCTGCAGGGAATCGTGCACGCCTTCGAGATGGTAGGCGGGGTCTTTTTGGAAGTAGGGATCCCACGCGATCTCCTCGGAGAAGACGACCCTGCCGTCGATCAGTGCCGCCGCCTTGCGGTCGCTGCCGCCGAGGTCGAAACCGATCCGGCAGCCGTCAAGGTGCCGGCCCATCGGCACGCTCGTTTCCTGCGCCGCGGGCAATTCCTCGAATCGCGCCGCCGCCACCGTGAAGCGATCCCGAAACACTTTTTCGCCGATGAAGTCCGCGTCGAAGGCCCGCACCCCGCCCGGCGCGTAGCTCTGCGCGAGCGCCGCGGTGATTTCATCGGCGCCGGCAATCAGCACGCGCGAGCCGCCCTTCATCCAGAGGAGAAACTTCAGCAGCCGCTCCGCATAGGTGAGCGACTCCGCCGCCGCCGGGTGCTTCGCCGCGAGCACGCGGCTGTCATGCCGGAACGCCGAGCCATCCGGCCGCACCAGCACCACCGCGAACGGCCGCGCACCGGCATCCTGGGCCACGCGCGCCCGATAGGCGCGGTTCCAGATCGCGGCGGGCGCGAATGCGGGATCGAGGGAAGGCATCAAGGCGGGATCGCTCATGGGTTATCGCTTATCGCTCATTGGCAACTTTCCGACCGGCACTCTGCAACCACCCTCCGCGATAGGCAGCAACCAATAGAAACTCTACTCCGCAGGACAGGACGGCTCATTGGTTATCGCTGATTGCTTATCGCTTGTTGAAAAACTTCAGGCCGGCACGTTCTGCAATAGCCCAATAAGCGATAAGACATAACCAATAAGAAATTTCCACCCCTACCTCGCTTCCGCCGCCCACATCGCGGCGCCGGCGATGCCGGCCTGGTTGAGAAACTCCGCCGGCACGAGCTTCGCGCGCGATTTCACGAACGTGAAAAACTTCCGGTGCTTCGCGCTCACGCCGCCGCCCACGATGATCAGCTCCGGCCAGAAAAGTTGCTCGAGGACGGCGAGATATTCGCCGAGCCGGCCGCCCCATTCTTCCCACGAGAGATCCTGGTCCTCGCGCACCGACGCCGCGACGTGTTTCTCCGCCGAGAGCCCGCCCTTCCACGGCATATGTCCAAGTTCAAGGGGCACGACTTTGCCCTGGTAGGCCAGCGCCGAGCCGACGCCGGTGCCGAGTGTGATCAGGAGTGCCTTGCCCATGAAACCCTCGCCCACGCCGCAATGCATCTCGGCGACGGCCGCAGCCGCCGCATCATTCACCATCGCCACGCGGCAGCCCGTCGCCTTGCCAAACAGCTTCGCGCCATCCGTCCCGACAAATTTCGGATGCAGATTCGCCGCCGTCCGGATCGTCGAGCCCTGCACCACTCCGGGAAATCCCACCCCGATCGCGCCGCGCCAATGGAACTGCTTCGCGATTTCGCCGACGACCACCGCGACTTTGGCCGGGGGCATGTCCTTGTTGATTTCGATCCGGTGGCGCTCCGTGAGGAGTTTGCCCGTCTTGACGTCCACGGGCGCGCCTTTGACTGCCGATCCGCCGATGTCGATGCCGAGTGCTTTCATGGGGGGCGGCGAACAAAACGCCGGGCCGGAGCGTTGGCAATCCCGCGACGGAAGATTGCTGCCATCGGGCAAATCTCCACCATCACGCTGCGCTTCCGCCGCCCCACTCCGCCATGACTCGCCGTCCGCGTTCCCTGCTCATCCTCGGCATTGCCCTCGCCGGCGCACTGGCGGTCCTCCGCGCCGCGGAGCCGTCGCGCGTTTCCCCAGTCGCGATTCCCGTCAACCGCGTGGACGCGCTCGTGCCGGGTCTCATGGCGAAACACCAGGTGCCCGGCGTCGCCATCGTCGCGATCGCGGATCGCCAGATCGCCTGGGAACGCTACTACGGCATCCGCACCGCCGGCCAGCCGGCGCCGGTCGACGCCTCGACCCGCTTCGAGGCCGCCTCGATGACCAAGCCGCTCGCGGCCCACGTGGCGCTCAAGCTCTTCGAGGAGGGCCGGCTCGACCTCGATCGGCCGCTCCGCGCGTATCTGGAAAAGCCCTACCTGGCCGGCGCGCCGCGGCACCTGAAGATCACCGCCCGCATGGTCCTCAACCACACCACCGGCTTTCCCAACTGGCGACCCGGCGGCTGGCTCAAGGGCGGTCCGGTGTCGGTGTCGTCCGAACCCGGCACGAAGGTCAGCTATTCGGGCGAGGCCTTCACTTACCTGCAGCACGTGCTGGAAAAAATCACTGGCGAGCCATTCGAGCGCACCGTGGAACGCCGCCTTTTCGCGCCGCTCGGCATGGCGCATTCGAGCCTCACCTGGACCGACGCCGTGGCCAAAGCCGCCGCCGCCGGCCACAATGCGGAGGGCCAGGTGCCGGCCTCGCGCGAGCTCTTTCAGCGGGCCAACTCCGCCTACTCTCTCTACTGCGCGCCGCGCGACTACGTGCGCTTTCTCCTCGAGCTGATGCAGACCGATCGCTCGGCACCGCATTCCTTGAGCGCAGATACGCTCGGCCAAATGCTCACGCGCGCCACGCGGGTCGACGGCACGCCGCCGCCGGCGCGTCAGGGCGGCCCGGCTCCGGGGCCGGCCTACTACGGTCTCGGCTGGGCGATCGAGAAATCCGCCGACGGCGATCGCATCCGCCACGGCGGTTCGAACGGCACCGGCTTCCGCTGTTATTGCGAATGGTATCCGACGCGCGGCACCGGCCTGCTCATCATGACCAACGCCGTCGGCGGCGCCGCCCTCTGGCGCGAGCTCATCGCCCAGATCGGCGAACCGTGATTCCGCGGCCGCGCGCTCGGCGGCGCCGTCGCGCACGAAAGTTCACTCGCCATCGCCGCTCGGGCGTAACGGAATCACCGGCATCCGCCGTCTTAACCGTATGAGCTTCCTTTCTCGCCCCTTCCCTCTCGCCACCTTGGCGCCGGCGCTCTTGCCGCTCATCGCCCTCGCGCTCACCCCGGCCCACAGCGCCGCCCCGTCCGGCGACCGCCGCGTCGTCGAACAGACGCCCGGCCTCGTCGGCTTCTGGACTTTCGGCGAGGACACCGGGCAGCCGCGCGTTTCCAGCGGCACAAAACAAAAGCACGCGCTCACCGAGGTTGGCGGCCCGATCCCGCGCGTCGCCGGCGGGCCGTTCTCCGGCTACGCCGCGGAGCTCGACGGCCAGCGGTATTTCAAAATCCCCTACGCCGAAACCGGTGACCTCAACATCGCCGGCCCTTCCGCACCCGTCAGCATGTTCGCCGTCGTCCGCATCGTGAACCTCAAGCAGAGCCGGACCATCGCCGGCATGTGGAGCGAAGGCAAAGGCCGCGACGACGACACCGGCACGCGCCAATACGCGCTGCTCATGAACATGCCCGCCTACGGCGGCCCCAACAAACTCGTGCCGCACATCTCCTCCGAGGGCGGTGTCACCCGCCGCGCCGACGGCAGCGCGTTTCCTTGGTGCGCCGACTACGCCGTCACCGCGGGCGAGGTGCCGACAGAGGCTTGGTGCACCCTCGCGTTCACCTACGACGGCAAATTCATCCGCGCCTATATCAACGGCGTGCTCGATGATCTGAAACTCGATCCCGTGGCCCACAAACGCACCGACCGCTACTTCACCCGCGAGGGGCCGGGCGGCGGTGATCGCGGGATGAACCCGTATTTCCACGGCCGCGGCATCTTCGCCTACGATCCGGTCAAGCACGCGCAGTCGAAGCCCGGCGGCGGCAGCGACTTCACCGTCGGCGCACGCTACGCCGTCGGCAAGATGCTGGGCGAGGCGACCATCGGCCGCTTCGGCGGTCTCGCTGTGTTCAACCGCGCCCTCACCGACACCGAACTGAAAAAACTCCACGACGCCGCGAATCTCCCGGCGCTGAAGTAGGTCACGCCCCGTCGCAATCCAGGTCGAAGCGGGCGTTGCGATCCCGTCTTCCCAAGCCCCGCACCCAAAAGTTGACATGGGGTGGTCAGGCGGGCGCCGAGGCGCAAGCTGACCACCGCCATGATCACAAATAATCCCCAGAGCACCCCACCGGCCACGGCCGCGACCGCGACGCCCCCAACCGCCACC
>Ga0163144_10002914_pt1 | contig 39031 bp, 38 predicted proteins | sample OliLak19BULKMAT1_FD_123175 | JGI IMG/M metagenome (GOLD analysis project Ga0163144, IMG submission 123175) | Freshwater microbial mat bacterial communities from Lake Vanda, McMurdo Dry Valleys, Antarctica - Oligotrophic Lake LV.19.BULKMAT1 | ecosystem: Environmental > Aquatic > Freshwater >...
GCCGCCATAGGAATGGATCGCGTCGTTCAGGTCCTTCTGCGCGCCGAGCGAGGTGATGATGATCGGCACCTTGAATTTCACGCAAGCGTCGATGTCATGCTGGAGGCGGTTGTTGGTCTTGTGGACGATCTGGTTGACCGCGAAGGGCGCGGCGGGGCGGTCCGGATTCTGGAGGTTGTATTCGGCGAGCTCAGTCGTGATCCGCTCCAGCCATTCGTGCAGCACCGGGCCCGGGCGCGCGTTGAGCGCCGGGAAGCTGCCGACCACGCCCGCCTTGCACTGGGCGATCACCAGGTCCGGCGTCGAGATGAGAAACAGCGGCGAGGCGATCACCGGGATGCGCAGGTTCTGCAGGATGGGCGGCAGGGACATGTATCTATCTCCGGTGAAAAGGTCTGGCTGTTACCTAGCGGTTCCGGACGAACGGGCAAGTTCTTCCCTTGGGTGAGTGTCTCAGCCGATCATCACGCTACCGCCGCCATCGACGGGCAGGATGGCGCCGGTGATATAGCGGGATTCGTCACTGGCGAGGAAAAGCGCGGCATAGGCGGTGTCCCAGCCGGTGCCCATGCGCTTCATCGGCACCCGGGCGGCGCGCTCGGCGCGCAGGTCGTCTTCCGGGATGCCGCGCAGCTTCGCGATGCCGCCGATGGCCATCGGCGTGTCCATCAGGCCGGGCGTGATGGCATTGCAGCGCACCCCGCGCGAGGCACCGGCCATGGCCGCGCTCTGGGTCATCCGGTTCATGCCGGCCTTGGAGACTTCGTAGGCCAGCTGGTGGCCGCCCGCGATGGAGGCGAGCGAGGAGATGTTGACGATGGCGCCGCTCTTGCGCGTCAGCATGCCTGGCATGACAGCTCTGGTCAGCAGCCAGGCGCCCTTCAGGTTGATACGCAGTGTGCGATCGAAGGCTTCTTCGGTCGCCTTATGGGCGGGGCCGTCACCGGCATCGCCAATGCCGACGTTATTGACGAGGATGTCCGGCGGGCCGAATGCCGCTTCGCAAGCGGAGGCGATGGCCGTCGCGCCTTCGGCGTTCGAGACATCCGCAATGCAGAGGCGCGCTTGCCCGCCCTCGGCGGTGATTTCGTCAACGGTCAGCTGGCCGCGTGCCGCGTCGCGGTCGACGCACAGGACCTTCGCGCCGGCGCGGGCGAAGAGGAGCGCGATGGCCTTGCCGTTGCCGATGGTGTCGCCCGGCGCCTGCCCGGCGCCGCTGACGATGGCGACTTTGCCGGCGAGGCGGCCCGTGACGGGCGCTGCGCTCACCTGGCAAGGTCCGGGTCGAGAGTGAGGTCATCATCGAGTTGAACGCCGAAGGAGTTCAGCATCATCGAGACCTGCGTGTACTGGCCGACGGTCATCACGAGATCCATGCGCTGTTTCTCGGTGAGCGAAGCGAGTTCGGCCCACGTCCGGTCGGTGATGAAGCCGTCGCTGGTGAGTTCGTCGGTGGCGCGGATCATGGCGCTGTCGATGGGCGACCAGTCGGGTGAGAGCGGGCCTTCCTTGATGGCTTCGATTTCGGTGTCGGTCAGGCCGCACTGTTTGCCGATGCGGACGTGCTGGGCCCATTCGTAGCCGGACTTCCAGTTGAAGCCGGCGCGCAGGATGACGATTTCGCGCTCGCGCGGGGCGAGGCTGTTCTTGTCGGACAGGATGTAGCCGCCCCAGCGCATGAAGGCGCGGTAGGCATCCGGCGCGCGGGCGAGTGTGCGGAAGATGTTATAGACATTGCCGCGCCCGAACTGGGCGGCGAGTGCTTCCCGGTGATCGGCGTTCATGTCCGCGTCGGCGAGTGGGGCAATCCTGGGGGCCTTGAGCCGCATCTTCCTGTTTCCTCCGGTTTTTCTGTTGCGGAGGATTAAAGGCCGGACCGGCCCGGGCAGCAAGCCCCGGTGAAGTCAGCTCGTGAGCGGACCGAAGATCGGCGTGTTGTCGCGGTCGAGTGTCGCGGCGCGGGTGCGGGCGGGATCGGCCGCCGCGAGGTCGATCGCCGTGATCGTGGCGGCGTCGGCGACGCCCGTTGTCGGCATCCCGTTCTCCTGTTGGAAAGCGACCATGGCGCGCTTGGTGCCCTGCCCGAAGATGCCGTCAGCGCCGCCGGTCCGGATGCCGAGCGCTTCCAGATCCAGCTGCAGTTCACGCACGCGCTCGCCCCGGCTGCCGGCTTGCAGCGGCTTGAGGGACGGCGTTGTGGGGGCGGGCTCAGGCGCAAGGTTCTGAGGCGCTTGCGTGACCGAGAGCGCGGTATTGGTCCAGAGGATGCGCAGGTCCTCGTGGTTGGCGGCCGCCGTGTCGTTCGGGTTGCCCCGGTTGACGCCGCGCGAGACCTTTACCGCGTCGTTCTGGTCGGCATACGCATTGAGGCCGTTGGTTTTCCAGAAGGCGGCGGCGACTTCGACGGACTTCGTGAGGTCGCGTTTGATGATGTCCGGATCGTTCACGAGATCGATGCCGGCGGCTTCGCCATAGCGCGAATAGTTGTAGCGGCCTGTGAGCTGGATGAAGCCGCGGCCGCGGAATTTCCAGCCGTCGCCGGGCTCGGTGTTGCCGAGATCGGTGCGGCCGCCATAGACGGTGTTGGCGATCAGTTCCGGTTTGCGGGCGTGTTGCTTGGCGAGGTCCGGATTGCGGCGGTAATGGCGGAAGGTCTTGATGAGCCCGTCGGCGGAATAGTTGAAACCTTCTTCGGTGTATTTGAGCCAGCCGGTTTCGACGAGGCCCTGCCCGAAGAAGTGACCGAGGCGGAGCGGCGTGTAAATGTCGTAGCGCTCCAGGGTCGGCCAGGAGTCGATGATCGCCTTGATGTAGCGGCCTTGCGTGCCGAGCTGCAGGATGTCCCAGCCATTGCGGCCGGGCAGCAGCCTGGCGATCTTGTCGAGATCGATGTCGCCGACACCGTTGATGGTTACGATTCTGGCCATAGCCCGCCCTCCCGGCATGGCGCCTTTGTGCCATGCAATGCAGACTAGCTATAGCGTGATCTGAGTCGGAAATATGACTTTCAGACGGACGCAGGCCGGAGCGTCAGTCGTCGCTGCCGGACTTGCCTTTGGAATCCAGCAGGCCGCCAGCCAGCACGCCGGCCAGTGCGGCGATGATCAGCGTCTTTGTGGAACCGCCACCGACGGCGAGGCCGGCAAGCGTGCCGAAGGTGGCTTTCTGGCGGGCTTCGGCAACTTCACGGGCGCGCTCCGCTTCCGCCCGGGCCGAGATCGTGCCGAACCCGTAGACGAGGCCGGCGGCTCCCACAAAACCAAGCGCGATGGCGCCGAGGGCGGCCCATGTGCTCATGTGGAGAGACAGGTAAAACGCCAAGGCGCCAACGGCCAGCACATAGGCCGTCAGCAGAAACAGGACGGCGACGAGCGTGTAGCCAAACTCCTTCGCATGCCGCGAGACGGCGCTGCCCAGATCAAGATTGGCGAGCGACATCAAGGAAGAGAGAAGCGGCAGGAAGCGCATTGCGCAGGATCAGCGGCGCATCAGCAGAGATGCGAGGAAGCCGACACCGAACGCGACGAGCAATGTCTGGACCGGGTTGTCGCGGGCGGTTGCGACCACCTTCTTTTCGGCAGCGCCGGCCTTTTCCTTGATCTGGCTTACGATCTCGCGAAGCTCGTCCATGACTTCATCCGCGGTATCACCCGAGAAGACGTCAGCGAGAGCATCAAACTTCTTCTCGGCCTTCTTGCCGAGGGAGGCTCTGATCTCATCCATTTCTTCGCGCAGCGCCTCAAGGCGCGCTTCGAGTTCTTTGGTCGCCTTGTCAGCTGCTGCTTTGGCGCGTCTGGAGGCATTCGAGGACGTATCGGACATTGGGGTCACCTGTTGGTTAGCGATGGATGCCGGCAAGGGGTGCCAAGGTATCACAGGGCTGGATAGTTCTATTAAGGAAGAACACTGAAGTTAGGGTGTAAAATATGGTTCAAATTGCGTTTGCCACCGGATTCACGCAGGTGGAGAACCCCCGTAAACGCGCAGTCAGACTGAAAGTTCCCTTGCTTTTCCGGGCTTTTCACCCCCGGACTGTCGCGCTCATGGGTCATTTCCATTGCATCAAGGAGCCGGGCCATGGGGTCTGAATCGGCCAGTCAGGTTTGCGCCGTCTGCGGCAAGACTTTCCCTGCGGCGAAGACGCGCGTGTTGGCCGAGACGACGCCTGGCACACAAGCGGCCCTGCACGCGCAACGCCCGGATATCGGACCGGACGCGCCCATTTGCGTCCAGGATATCGCGCGGTTGCGGCGCACTTACCTTGAACAGATGCTGGAACGAGAGCGCGGCGCACTTACAGCGCTGGACCAGGAGGTACTGGAAAGCCTTGAAATGGGCACTCCGCTGACCGCCGACCTGGAAACCGAGCGCGACGACAAACGCACGCTGGGCGAAAGGGCCGCCGACGCCGTGGCGCGGTTTGGCGGCTCCTGGACGTTCATCCTCGGGTTTTTCGTCGTCCTGATCATCTGGATGACCGTCAATGTGGCGCACATGCTGTCGCGTCCTTTCGACCCTTACCCCTTCATCCTTCTCAATCTCGTACTTTCCTGTATCGCGGCCTTGCAGGCGCCGATCATCATGATGAGCCAGCGCCGGCAGGAAGCGAAGGACCGGCAGCGTTCAGAGAGCGACTACAAGATCAACCTGAAAGCGGAGCTGGAAATCCGCTACCTGCACGAGAAGATCGACATTCACCTGAACCGGCAATGGGAACGGCTGGCCGCCATCCAGCGGCTGCAGATCGAAATACTGGAGGAAGCGGCGCGCCCTGCCCCGCCGGGATAATCGGCTCAACTGCCGCCCAGGTGCTCGCGCATCAGCCTGAGCCAGGCGTGCTGACGGTGGACCATCGAGATCAGGTCCTCCGGGTCACCGTCTTCGATCAAACGGTCGAGCCAGAGGCCGAGGACATGGGATTGGGTATCCACCCAATCCAGGAGCGGCGAGGGGTCATCGTCCGGGGAGGAATCGGAATGGATGTCCAGCTTTCGCGCCACTTGCCTCGTCATCCGTCAGCCTCTGTATTTGCGAATTATTCTCATTCGCATACGAAAAGCCCCGCGTCAATCCGCTCTGCGCGGCATACCGACAAGGAAACGGTTCACAAGCGCATAGGGAATGCCCTAAATCCAGCGCCATGGCAGATGACATCCTCCCCTTCAGTTCCGCATTTCCCGAAGCCACCGAAGCCGACTGGCTGCGCGAGGTCGAAAAGGCCTTGAAGGGTAAGGGCGCCGAAACGCTGACCCGCAAGACGGCGGACGGCATCGGCGTCAAGGCGCTCTACCGCGAGAGCGACTTTGCAGGCGCGGGCGACCCGCTCGGCATCCCCGGCGCGGCACCGTTCCTGCGCGGGAAAACAGCGGCGCCGGACAGGTGGCTGCCCTGGGATATCCGCCAATCCTTCGCTCATCCGTCCTCGGAGCAAACCAACACCGAAATCCTGCGCGATCTGGAGCGCGGGGTGTCCTCCATCGAGATCGCGCTGGACCCGGCGGGCAAGGCCGGCGTGCAGATCACCGAGGTGGCAGACTTTGACACGGCGCTGGCGGGCGTGCGCGCGGACATGGCGGGCGTGGCGCTGGATCATGCGACGTCGCCGGGCGCGCCGGCGGCGGCGTTGCTCGGCCTCTGGGGCGAGACACAGGAGAATGTCGCGGGCCTGAAGCTGGATTTCAACATGGACCCGCTCGGCGCACTGGCGCGCTCGGGCACATTGGCGGGCGGCGTAGACGCGGCGTTTGCGCGGCATGGCGCTGTGGCGAGCGCGCTCGGGGCGGCGTTTCCGCTTGCAGGGCTTTTCCGCATTGATGCGCGGATGGTGCACGAAGCGGGCGGGTCGGACGCGCAGGAGCTGGGCGCGCTGATCGCCTCGGCAATCGATACGCTGCGGCGGCTGGACGGGCATGCGGACACCGCGAAAATTGCGACGAACTTGACGTTTGCCTTGTCGCTGGACGCAAACTACGGCGCCGGCATTGCCAAGCTGCGCGCGGCGCGGCGGCTTTGGGCGCGCTGCCTTGAGGCTTTGGGCCTCGCGGCGTCGCCGATGCGCCTTCAGGGCGTGACGTCGCTGCGAATGCTGACCAAGTATGATCCGTGGACGAACATGCTGCGCGGCACATGCGCCGCCTTTGCGGGCGCGGTGGGCGGGGCGGATATCCTCACCGTGCGGGCGTTCAACGAACCGCTCGGCCTGCCGGAAGAACTGGGGCGCCGGATTGCGCGCAATACGCAGATCATCGCGATGGAAGAGAGCCAGCTTGGACGGGTGGCGGATGCAAGCGGCGGGGCCTGGTTCACCGAGACGCTGGCGGATGATCTCGCGAAGGCGGCCTGGACGGAGTTCCAGAAAATAGAAGGCGAAGGCGGCTTTGCCGCCTCGCTGTTGGCAGGTGCGTTTCAGGCGCGGGTTGCCACTGTACGCGAGACGAGGGCCAAGGAAATTGCGCGGCGGAAAATTCCGATCACCGGCGTCAGCGAGTATCCGCTGCTTGAAGAGATTGGCGCGCCGGTGGCGGATGTGGAACCGCCGAAGCCGCGTGCGGGCTTTTCCACGGCAGGCGTCCAGCATTTCGTGAAAACGGCGATTGCCGGCGGCCCGGATGTGTCGGCCCCTGCCCTGTCTGCGGTCCGTCTCGCCGCTCCGTTCGAGGCGCTGCGTGATGCGGCCGCGAAGGCCAATCGTCCGCCTGCGGTCTTTCTGGCGACGCTGGGCAGTCTCGCCGAGTTCACGGCGCGGGCCGACTTTGCGCGCAATTTCTTCGCGGCGGGCGGGATTGTATCGAAAGAGCCGCCGATTCCGCCAAAGACGGTGCCCGAGCTTGCAGCCGCATTCCGGGCCTCGGGCGCGCGCATCGCCGTAATGTGCAGCACGGACAAGATATACGAGACCGAAGCTGCGGGTGCCGCCGAAGCGCTGAAGAACGCCGGCGCTCAGCGCGTCTGGCTCGCCGGAAAGTATGAGGGCGCGGGAATCGATGCGAACATCTTTGCGGGCGCGGATGTGGTACATCTGCTAACGCTGGCGCAGGCCGAACTCGGAGTAGCCCAATGACCAAGTTCCCTGATTTCACGAAACTCGCGCTTGAGACGCCTGCTTTGAAGGCGAGCAAACCGGCGCTGGGCGAGGCCTGGAAGACGCCGGAAGGCATAGCTGTGAAAACCACCTATATCGCCGCTGACCGGGCCGGGCTGGATTTTGTCGACGACTATCCGGGTCTCGCGCCGTTCGGGCGTGGGCCCTACCCCACGATGTACACGAACCAGCCTTGGACGATCCGTCAGTATGCGGGCTTTTCGACGGCGGAGGATTCCAACGCTTTCTACCGGAGGAACCTGGCCGCCGGACAAAAAGGCCTGTCGGTCGCATTCGATCTGGCGACACACCGGGGTTACGATTCCGACCATGTAAGGGTTTCCGGCGATGTCGGTATGGCGGGAGTCGCCATCGACTCGATTTACGACATGCGCACGCTGTTTTCCGGTATTCCGCTGGACCAGATGTCCGTCTCGATGACGATGAACGGCGCGGTGTTGCCGATTCTCGCGCTGTATATTGCCGCCGCCGAGGAACAGGGCGTGCCACCGGAGAAACTAGCCGGAACGATTCAGAACGACATTCTGAAAGAGTTCATGGTGCGCAACACCTATATCTATCCGCCGAAACCCAGCATGCGGATCATTTCCGACATCTTCGCCTACACCTCGCAGAAGATGCCGAAGTATAACTCGATCTCGATTTCCGGCTATCACATGCAGGAAGCAGGCGCGACGGCAGATCTGGAACTCGCCTACACGCTGGCCGACGGCATCGAATACATTCGCGCCGGCGTGGCGGCCGGACTGGATGTGGATGCTTTTGCGCCGAGGCTGTCATTCTTCTGGGCCATCGGCATGAACACGTTCATGGAAGTTGCCAAGATGCGCGCCGCCCGCCTGATCTGGGCGAAGCTGGTGCAGGAGAACTTCAATCCGAAGTCCACCAAATCCCTCAGCCTGCGGACGCATTCGCAGACGTCCGGCTGGAGCCTGACGGCTCAAGACGTTTACAATAACGTCATCCGCACCTGCCTTGAAGGCATCGCGGCCGCGGGCGGACAGACGCAGAGCCTGCACACCAACAGCTTCGACGAGGCCCTGGCCCTGCCGACAGATTTCTCGGCGCGCATTGCGCGCAACACGCAGATCCTGCTGCAACAGGAAGCGGGCGCCTGCCAGTCCATCGACCTGTTTGGCGGCAGCTATTATGTAGAACGCCTGACGCATGACCTCGCCGCGAAGGCGCTGAAGCATATCGCCGAAGTCGAGGCGATGGGCGGCATGGCGAAGGCCATCGAGGAAGGTTTGCCGAAGCTGCGCATCGAGGAAGCCGCCGCGAACACACAGGCGCGGATCGATAGCGGCACGCAGACGGTGGTGGGCGTCAACAAGTTCCTGCTGGATGAAGACGAAGATGTCCCGGTACTGAAGGTTGACAATGCCGCCGTGCGGCGAATGCAGCTGGAAAAACTGGCGCGGCTGAAGGCGGAGCGCAATCAGGCCGAGGTCACCGTGAAGCTGGATGCGATTGCGGACGCTGCGGCAAGCGGCAAGGGCAACCTTCTGGAACTCGCCGTGGACGCCGCGCGCGCCAAGGCGACGGTGGGCGAGATTTCCGAAGCGGTGGAGCGTAGCCAGGGGCGTCACAGCGCGGTCATCCGATCGATCAAGGGCGTGTATGGCGGCGGCGTTAAGGGCAATGACAAGGCCGAGTATGCCAAGGAGCTCGCGGCGAAATATGTGAAGGCGCATGGGCGCAAGCCAAAGATCTACATCGCCAAGATGGGCCAGGATGGGCACGACCGGGGGCAGAAGGTTGTCGCCTCCGCGCTGATGGACCTCGGCTGGGATGTCGAGATCGGGCCGCTTTTCCAGACGCCGGAAGAAGCCGCCGCAGATGCGCGCAAGGCGGACGTGGACATCGTCGCCGCCTCGTCACTGGCGGCAGGCCACCTGACACTGGTGCCGGAACTGAAACGCGCGCTGGGCAACGAAGGCGCGGCGAATGCGCGGATCATCGTGGGCGGGGTCATTCCGCCGCAGGACTTCGACGCCTTGCGCACCGCCGGCGCCGCCGCCATCTTCCCTCCGGGCACCGTGATTGCCGACAGCGCAATTCGCATGCTCGAGTTGCTGGACGGCACGACGGATCCGGCCCTGACGGCAGCGGAATAGGAACCCACATGATCATCACCACCACATCCTCCATCGATGGCAGCAAGATTGTTGCGTACAAGGGCATTGCCTGCGGCGAGGTCGTGTTCGGGGCGCATCTTGGCAAGGACATCCTTGCGAGCTTTACCAACCTCGTCGGCGGGCGCTCGGAGTCCTATGAAAGCTCGCTGCGCGAGACGCGGGACGGGGCGATCAGCGAGATGATGGAAGAAGCGCGGCGTCTGGGGGCGAATGCCATTGTGGGCGTGAAGTTCGATTATGGCGTCGTCGGCCAGCAAGGCTCGATGATGATGGTCGCCGTGTCCGGCACGGCGGTCGTGCTCGAGTGAGCTGTTTTTCGCTTACGGCGCCCGGTGTCGAGGAAATGCTCGCTTGCGCGGAAAAGTGTTTTGCGGAGCTGCCGGAATTCATGCGCAAGGCCGCCGGGGATGTACGCATCCTGGTGATGGACTTTGCCGAGGACGAGATTCTCGACGAGATGGAGATTGACGACGCTCTGGAGCTGACCGGGCTGTACGTGGGCGTGCCGCTGACACTTGAAAGCGTAACGCAGCCAGCTGTCGACCGGCCGCTGATCTATCTTTACCGCCTTCCGATCCTGTTCGAATGGGCGCAGCGCGGCGACACGACGATCGAGGAACTGGTCTCCCACGTGTTCATTCACGAGCTCGGGCATCATTTCGGCTGGTCGGATGACGACATGCACGCCGCGCTCGGCGAGGATCATTGAAGCCTGTTTGCGGGCGCCGCGAAGTATGACAGGTTCCGTGCTGCAATATGCAGAGGAGCGCCCGCCGATGAGACTTCCGATCCTGTTTGCCGCGCTTGCGCTTTGCGCCTGTTCTCAAGCGGCCGCGCCTGCGAACGACTCGCCGCCGGCAGATTCGCTGAGCGATGCCGGCTTCGCGGAAACGGAAATCGAAAGCGCGCTGATGGCTGAAGCGGCGCCGGCCGAACCTGAACCGCTCGCCCCGGCGCCCGAGCCGGAGCTGTCTTTCAGCACGCCGGCTTCGGCGGTCGCGCAAGCTGAAACGCAACCGGCGGCCGCGCAACGCGACGCGCGCCTTGTCGGCATCTGGGTGAACGAGAATATCATCAACAGCGGCGGCGGCAATTTCGCCTCCTACACCACGGTCATGACCATGGAGCTGCGCCCCGATGGCCGGGTTTTGCAGTATACGGAGTCCATCGGCGGCGGTGGCGAGTGGTCCTATGATGGCGGGCGGACGATAGATTTCGACGGGCAATGGCGCGCCGATGGGCAGACATTGTCCGTCTACGCAGCTCCCCTGCCGGATTTCACCCCGGCGGCGACCTACAGTTTCTCCGGCGACTATCTCGTGACGCAATCGGACATGGGCCGCCTGATCTGGCAACGCCGGGGATAGGCTATACCCCATAGCGAGAGCCCCGGACCGTTACCGACCCGGGGCGGAACGCCGAGTTCAGACCAGCAAGTCTTCACCGCGTTTTACATCAGGAGACTTGCTTCCCGATGCGAGCGCGATGCCGAAGGTGAGGATGCCGAGGCGGCCTGCGAACATCAGTAGAATGATGATCGCCTTGCCCCATTCGGTCAGGGTGCCGGTTATCCCCATGCTAAGTCCGACCGTGCCGAGCGCGGAGAAGGCCTCGAAGAGCAGAATTTCGAACGCCTTGTCCGTTTCCGTCAGGCTGAGCGCAAAGACAGCGGGCGTCATCAGCATCACCAGATAGGCGGATGAGGCAGCCGCAACGCGCACGCGCTCGTCCGGAATGGCGCGGCCGAAGAAGGTGACCTCCTTCTGGCGTCTGAGCGTCGAGCGCACCAGGCCGACCATGGCGGCAAAGGTCGTCATCTTGAGGCCGCCGCCCGTTCCCGACGGCGCCGCGCCAACCGCCATCAGAAAGTAAAGCACCACGATTGCAGCGGGCGCCAAAGTGCTGATCGGATGGGTGTTGAAGCCGACCGTCGTCATGGCCGTCATGGTCTGGAAGAAAGCCGCGAGCAGCCGCTCGGGAAAGGCCAGGGCCGCAATACCGGGATCGACGATGGAGAGGATGGCCGTGCCGGCAGCGAGGAAGGCGGCGGTCAGCCGCAGGATGACAATGCTCGTGAAGCTGAGCGACAGGTGGCGTGTGGAGACACTGCGCCACACGTCCCAGACGATAAGGAAGCCCATGGCCCCGAGAATGGACAATGCCGAGATGACGGCATTGACGCCGATGTCGCCGCGAAAAGATTCAAGGCTGTTGGTATTCAGGCTGAAGCCTGCCGTACAGAAAGCCGAGACGGAGTGGAAGATCGCGCTCCAGAGCGGATCGTTCACTCCGGCGCTGGAGAAGAGGAAATAAAGCGCAATGGCGCCTGCGGCTTCGACTGTCAGAGTAAAGATGACTACAGTGCGGAGGAAATGGCCGGTCACGATATTCTCAGGCAATGTAAAGGCGGTCCGTGCCAGCCGCTCCCGCAGGGGAGAAAGATGTTTGACCGTCGCAAGCATGATGAAGGAGCCAAGCGTCATGTAGCCGATGCCGCCGGCCTGGATCAGGAAGAGAATGATCAGTTCACCGAGGAATGTATAGCTTGTGCCTGGGTCGATAGTGACCAGTCCCGTGGTTGAAACTGCAGACACGGATGTAAACAGATTGTCGACGGGGCTGACCGGCACAGACTGCGCCACCGGCAGGCTGAGCAATGCCCAACCGATGAGCATGTAGAGCGCATATCCCGCGAGGACGAGCTTTGCCGGATGTGCCCGCCGCATCACGCGGTGGGCAATGAGGGAAGCTTGCGCAAGAGACTTGCGGACAAAACCGAGCATACGCTTGGCGCGCATGGAAACACCTTTTGGGTTGTTGGGGGGGGGAGTGAAGAACACTGAGGCGCGCAGCGCCCGTCTTGCTAGTCAGTTCCTTGTCCGACGGTGCCGTGATCCTGATTGACCGGGCGTCCGTTGTTGCAGTGCAATATTATCCCTCAATCAAGGTTTCCAGCGACTTTGGTTTGCGAAACGATTGTTTTTTTCTATGGTGGCAGCGATAGCCACAAATGTGACGGAGACTCACACGGAAGGGACCCTGCTTGAACTTTTCAGAACTTGATGGCCTCTCACTCGCAGAACTTGTCCGGAATCGGACGGTCAGTGCGGGCGAAGCGTTAGAGGAAGCCCTATCGCGCGCTGAAAAGGCGCAGGCGCGGGTGAACTGTTTTGCGGCACTGTTTCCTGACATTGCGAGGGAGCAGATCGCAAAGGGCGGGCTGACCGGTCCGTATGCGGGCGTTCCGTTCGTGACCAAGGATCTGGCCGTCGGCGTCAAGGGCGCGCCGCTGACCGGTGGCAGCCGGGCTTACAAGGATGTGGTGAGTACGGACGATACGACACTGGTGAAACGCTACCGGGAGGCGGGTCTCGTCTTCTTCGGCTCTACCACGACGCCGGAATTCGGCCTGACATTGACGACCGAGTCCACACTCTATGGACAGACGCGCAATCCCTGGGACCGGACGAGAATTGCGGGCGGCTCATCCGGCGGCGCGGCGGCTGCGGTTGCCTCGGGCGTTTTACCGGTGGCGCAGGCGAGCGATGGCGGCGGATCGATCCGAATTCCGGCGGCATGTTGCGGCGTGTTCGGGCTGAAGCCGTCGCGCGGGCGCATTCCGATGGGGCCCTCACGGACCGAAGGATGGAATGGCCTGTCCACGGTGCATGTGGTCAGCCGCACGGTGCGTGACAGCGCGGCGCTGCTGGACCTGACGCATGGGCCGGAGACCGGCAGCCGGTACATCGCGACGCCGCCTGCCCGTCCTTACCTGTCCGAACTTGAGCGCGATCCGAAGCGGCTTCGCGTTGCCCTCTGGCTTACAGCGCCGAACGGGACGAAGCCGGACCCGGACGCAACCGCCGGGCTGGAAGCGACAGCGAAACTGCTGGAAAGCCTCGGGCATATCGTCATCGAGGCCGGCCCAATGCTGAACGGCGAGGCACTCGGCAAGGCGGGCTTGTTCACGATCTCCGCCAACATTGCCGCGCAACTGGACGAGCATGGCGCCGCGCGGGGTCGTCCGGTTACGGATGATGAGATCGAGCCCGTGACGGCGGGCATGGTACGCCTCGGCCGGACTGTGCCCATGGTGGAGCTGGCGAAAGCCAACAACGTTTTCATCGCGGCGGCGATCCAGTATGAGCACTTCCTCGATGCAGGCGGGTTTGACCTGACCCTGTCACCTACTCTGCACCGCGCGCCGGATTTGCTCGGCACGATGGCGCTGACGGCCGACACACAGAGGATGGGCGAAGCCATCGCGGGATTTGCGCCGCATTGCGCCGTGTTCAACCATATGGGCGCGCCCGCAATGTCGGTGCCGCTGCACTGGACGGCGCCGACACCGACCGCGCCTGCGGGCCTGCCGATCGGCATGATGTTCGGCGCGCGCTATGGACAGGAAGGATTGCTGCTGGCGCTCGCCGGGCAGCTGGAACGCGCCGCCCCCTGGGCTCACCGCAAGCCGCCGGAGTGGGTCGGATGAGCGAGCCTGCCCGCACATGGCATGACGGCGGCTGCCATTGCGGCGCTGTACGTTTCTCGGCCGAACTGCCGGAGGCATTCGAGGTCGAGGACTGCAACTGCTCGATGTGCGCAATGAGCGGCAACATCCACGTGATCGTGCCGTCCAGCCGGTTCAAGCTTGTTCAGGGGGCGGACCATCTGACGGAGTACAGTTTCAATACGCGCCGGGCGCGCCACCTGTTTTGCAAGACTTGCGGAATAAAAAGCTTCTACATTCCTCGTTCAAATCCGGACGGATATGCCATCACGTGGCGCTGCCTTGATGATTGGGACCGGCTGGACGTGAAGGTCACGCCTTTCGACGGCCAGAACTGGGAAGCCAATGCAGGGCGGCTGGCGCACAAGTCGAAGGACTAGGGCGCCCCATCGTCCCCGCTGCGTTCGAGACGTTCCTCCCGCCGCTCGCGGAACTTCTCGAGCCGTTCTCCGGCCTTGCCGCGCTTTTCCATGTTTCCCGCCATGATCTTGGCGACAACGGCCCGCTGCTTCGGATTGAGTTCATCCAATCCATCGAACATGCGGTCCGCCACGGTATCGCGCGCTGCACGGTCAGCCTCGCGCAGAGATGACAGTGCGGCGCGCGCAGCGGCTTCGTCGTAAGGCTCAGCCCGCAGTGCATCGGCGAGACGGCGCTCGGCGGTTCTGCGCGCCTCCAGCGCGTCGCGCCCGGCTTCGAAGCTTGTCCGCATCAACTGGCGCACTCCGTCGCGCTCGTCCTTGCTGAGTTCGAACCCGGGCGGTTCACCAGGGCCGCCCCTGCCCCAATCGGGCTTCTTGGGCGCATTCAGAAATATCCCGGCAAGCAGGCCGACCAGCACAAGATTGCCGAGTACGGACAATGTCAGCCAGAACGGAAAGCGCCGGACCTCTGGTTCGCTCATTCGCCTAATCCCTCAGTAAAGGCGGCTGGGTCATAGCCAAGCGCGTGCTCAAGCACGGTTTCGACCTCGTCTGTTTCACTCGAGGCGCTGGCAGCCGGCGCGACCATGATCCCCATGAACAATCCGGCCGCAAGCGCCGCGAAGCCGCTGGCCGGCGCCCAGGGCGCAAACCTCGGGACGCGGACCGCGCCCGTTCTGGTTCGCGCTTTCGGGGCGGACGCAATCAGCGCTTCTGTCAGCGCCGCGGGCGGAAGGATTTCGGGCATCCGTGCCAGCGCAGCGTCGAGCGCGCGCGCTTCGGCGAGGGCCACGGCAAAACGCGCCGGTTGCGCAGCAAGCATCACTTTGGCGGCGGCGCGCTCTGCTTCCGGGAAACCAGACGGGTCAGCGCCCCAGGCTTCGATGAGTTCAATCAGCCGGTCTTCGGTCATGGGCTGGTTCTCCCTTCCAGCAATTGAGCGCGCAAGGTTCGCCGCGCGCGGGCGAGAAGGCTTTCGACGGCTTCGACGCTGATCTCCAGAATCTCGGCCGCCTCGGCCTGTGAGTGTCCCTGTAGGGCGCAAAGCGTCAAGGCGGCGCTCTGGCGTTCGGGCAAGGCGCCGATGGCACCTTCGATGGCGGTTACGCGCTGGAACTGGTCAAGCGCATCGTGTGGGGCAAGCCTTGTGTCGGCCATGTCCGGCAAGTCCCCAGGAAGCGATTCCTTGCGCTTGCGCAGCCGATCGTAGCATAGATTCAGCGCAACCCGGTGCAGCCAGGTCGAGAACTTCGCCCGCGGCTCCCAGCCCGGCAGCGCTTTCCAGGCGCGGAGGAAAGTTTCCTGTGTCACGTCTTCTGCCTCCGCCCGGTCGGCCAACATCCGGGTTGCAAGACTGAGGACGCCCGGGCTGTATCGGTTGACAAGGGCACGTACCGCAGCCGGATCGCCCGCTGCGGCACGTGTGATCTGGTCAAGGTCAGACGTGAAAGCCACGCGGTAGCGTCTAGCCGATTCCGGACCGGAAGCCTGAGAAACAATTGCAGGGGGGGCGCAAATGTCTCTGCCTGGCTCCGGCCCGGTCCGGTTGTGCTTATTGCTCGGCCGTCTTGTCCCGCCATTTGCCGCGGCGCTCCTTCATCTTGGCCTTGGCTGCTTCCTGCTCGGCGCCGGAGATGTTGCCATCCGCGTCCGTGTCCAGCGTGGTGAAGTGTTCCAGGCGGTGAGCGGTATATTCTACCGCGCTCCAGCGGCCGTCACTGTTGGTATCGACTGCCGCGAACTTCTCGGCGGCCCTGGTTTCCATGCCCGCCTTGCGCTCTTCCTTCTTGGCCTTCCAGGCTTCAGCCTTGGCCGGGTCTGCGCCGGCTTTCGGTTCACGCGGCGGTTTGCCTTCGCGCTTTTCGGCCCATTCGGCCTTCATTTCGGCGCGCTGGGCTTCATGACCCGCTTTCAGTTCAGCCTGGGTCAGGAAACCGTCCGTGTTGATGTCCATCTTGGCGAAGGATTCGGTGGCAGAGGCCTCGACTTCGGCGCGGACAATCGCGCCGTCACCGTTGGTATCCAGCATCTCGAAGTGTTTGCCGCCGCCTTTGTGGCCACCGGCTTGCGCGATCATCGGGACGGCCAGCGCGAGTGTCAGCGCCGAGGCCGCAGCGAGGGTAAATTTCTTCATGGGTAGCTCCTTGTTGATCCCAGCGTTGATGAAACGGGGGGCCTTCAGGATTCCGTCGCTGGCAGGTGCAGTTTTTCCCTCGCGAGTTGGTGAACGCGGGCCTTTACCCCGGAGAGGCGCGCTTCCAGGCCTTCAAAGTCCTCTTCCCCGGCTGCGCGGCACAGGCGGGCTTTCAGGCCTTCCGGCATTGCCTCTTCGACCGGACCGCTGCCAATGGCGAGCCGTTGCAGCTGCTGCATCGCGGAAAGCAGGTTCAGCGCAGCGCGCAGGAAACACCAGTCTTCGCTGTCTTCCCCGTCGGCGTCGGCAAGCCCCGAAAGAGCCATGCCGGTGTTCGGACGCACAAGGTCGGGCCGGGCGCGCAGCAGCATTTCCTGCTGCGCCATGAATTCGATATCGATCAGGCCGCCTTCTGCCGTCTTGAAATCCCAAAGTCCGTGCCCGGCCTTTTCGCGGTAAAGCGTCTGGCGCATGTCCGACACATCGGCCGGAATCTGCTTGCGGCGCGCACTGCGCGCGCGGGCGCAGATGGCATCCGCTGCGATCTGGTGCACCGCCTGGCCGAGCGCTTCGTCGCCGCAGATGAATCGCAGGCGGGTCAACGCCATATGCTCCCAGGTCCAGGCCTCTTCGTTCTGATAATGGCGAAAGGCATCAAGCCTGACGGCGACGGGGCCCGCGCGGCCGGAGGGCCTGAGGCGCATATCGACTTCGTAGAGCTCGCCTTCCGCCGTCGGGGCGGTGAGGCCGGTGATCAGACGCTGCGTCAGCCGCGTGAACCAGTTCTGCGCATTGTCCGAACTGGAATCGTAAATCACGATCAGATCCAGATCCGAGCCGGCGGTCATTTCCTCGCCGCCGAGCTTGCCCATGCCGAACACCGCCCAGCTGCCCGGCACGTCGTCATAACGGCGGGTGGTTTCCATCTCCCCTGCCGCTGCCATGTACCGGATGGTGTCATCGGCGAGACGCGTCCAGACCTGTGCGGCTTCGTCCGAAGCGATCAAGCCGTGCAGCAGGCGGTGCCCGGTCAGGAAGCTCTGTTCCCGGTGATACCTGCGCCAGTTGTCCAGCGCGGCATCGAAGGACACGGCCGCCGATACTTCGGGCACCTTAGGAATAGCATTGGAAACGAGCGCCTCCAGCAGGTCCGGCCGCCGCGCCAGGATGCGGGCAAGGCGCGGCGCCAGCGCGAGCGTGGCCACGAGATCGGACAGCAGGTCCGGGCGCGCGAGCAGCATGGACAAGGTCTGAACGCCCGACGACAGCCCTTCGAAGAATCGTGAGTACCAGAGGAAGGCCTGATCCGGTTCGCCCGTCTCGCCCATGGCGTGCAGCATGCCTGGGAGGATCGCGGTGAGCAGTTCGCGCCCGCGCGGCGTGCGCGTCGCAGGCACCTGGCCCCGGTGCCAGTTGCGGATCGTGTCGATCGCAGAGGACGGATTGGAAAATCCGAGACCTGAGAGGGTTTTGACCGTACCCGGATCATCATCGACACCCGTGAACACGAGATTGCCGAGGCTGTGCGTCTCGGAGGCGCGGTCTTCCTGGGCGAACAAAGCATCATAGGCCGCCTGCACGTGCCGGCGTGTGTCCAGCAGGTCGCGGTCGAACTCCGAAAGCGCGCTGTAGCCACAAAGGTAAGCGAGGCTTTCGCGCTCGGCTTCTTTGGCGGGAACCGTGTGCGTCTGCTCGTCCTGGCGCATCTGGATACGGTGCTCGACATTGCGCAGCGCCTTGTAAGCCGCCGTCAGCTCAGTTGCTGTGGAGGAAGAGACCACCCCGGCATCCGCCAACGCCGCAAGCGCGCCGAGCGTGGTATTATCGCGCAAGGCAATGTCGCGCCCGCCGAGGATGAGCTGCTGCGTCTGGACGAAGAATTCGATTTCGCGGATTCCGCCCGGGGCAAGTTTCACATCTGGCGAGCGCGCATCGAAATCATTGGCGCCAACTTTCGTGTTGATCATCCGCTTGATCGCCTGGATGTCGCCGATGGCCCAATAGTCGAGATTGCGGCGCCAGACGTAGGGCTCCATCCGTGCAAGGAACTTTGTGGCCGCCGCGCGGTCCCCGGCCGCTGGGCGGCCCTTGATCCACACCATACGTTCCCAGTTCTGCCCGACGCTCTCATAATAGAGTTCGGCCATCTCCGTGGAGACGGCGACAGGTGTTGAGCTCGGGTCCGGGCGCAGGCGTAAATCAGTGCGGAACACATAACCGTCCGAGGTGATCTCATCCATGATCCGCACCACATCGCGCACCACCCGCTGCGCCGCTTCGCCGGAGTCGCGGTCGCCGCCGTCAAAACGGCCGCGCTCATAGAAGGCGGCGATGTCGATATCACTCGAATAATTGAGCTCGAACGCGCCCATCTTGCCCAATGCGATGGCAAACAGACCGTCACCTTTCAGACCCCGGCCAGACAGTGCGACACGGAACGCCGTCTCCAGGCAGTCGACCGCGAAGCCGGTCAGGCAGTGCGTGACGTCCATCACGCCGCGCTGGCCGGAGAGGTCATCACCCGCCAGCGACAGATGCACGGAGAGCTTTGCTGCCCGCAGCGCCGCCATGGCCTCGGCAATGGGTGTCTGCGCCGGAAGATTTCGCACAGATGCCAAAGCGGCCGGAAAGTCTGCCCTCACCCCGCGTTCGCGCAGGCGCCGGAGATACGGCGCGTGCGGCTCAGCCGCCGCGAGGGCAGCTTCGGAATCAGGGGCGATCGGGCGAATATCCAGCATGTTCGAGACTTAGCCGACACCGCCGCGCGGAACAAATCCCACGCTCCCAAAACCGCCTGAGGCACCAAGGCCGGTTTCGGCGACGCGCAGGGTTTGCTAACGGGAAGGTATGAAAACCCTGATTGCCGCCGCCTTCATTGCCTTGCTCGCCGAAACGCCGCTGGCGGATCCGGACGCCGAGGCCCGCGCCCAGGACCTGATGCGAGAGATTCGCTGCGTCGCCTGCGAAAACGAGCCGGTGTCGCAATCCTCGGCCGCGATTGCCGAAGACATGCGGGTCCAGATCCGGGACATGGTGAACGAGGGCGCAACCGATACCGAGGTGCGGGATTGGTTCGTGAGCCGCTACGGGGATTTCGTCCTCTTCCGCCCGCCGGCCCGGGATGCTTCCGGCTGGCTGCTCTGGGGCCTGCCCTTTGCGCTGCTGGTGGCGGGTGGGATGACGGGGCTCCTGATGGCCCGGAAGGCCCGCGCCAAGACGCCCGAGATTGAGGCAGAAGACGTCTGAACCCGGACATCACAGTCTGCGGAGACCTGTTCCAATCCTGCGGAAATCACCTAACTGTCTTTTAATGACCACATTACCTGTGGCATGTTTATGTTCTGTCTCGTCGCCGGAAATGGCGGCATTTTCAATTCTCTGGAGAGATTGATGAATAAATTTGGCGTTTCGGCCCAGACGCTCGTAGCGGCTGCCTTCGGTGCCGCGATCATGGGATCCGCGTTCGCCGTTCCAAAGCTGCTCGCCCCTGAAGCCGGTGCGCAGCCGATTGCCATCCAGGCACCGCCGGGCGCGCCCCTCAGCTTTGCCGACCTGATCGAAAAGGTCGAACCGGCCGTTGTCTCGGTCAACGTCGTCTCGACGCAGGACCTGAGCGAACTGGGCGACATGGACCAGTTCTTCGAACAGTTCCGCGGCATGCCAGGTCTCGAAGACTTTTTCGAACAGCGCCGCGAGCAGCAGGAACAGGAAACCCCGCGGACGCGCGAAGCGCGCTCCCTCGGCTCAGGCTTCTTCATTTCGCAGGACGGCCTCGTAGTCACCAACAACCACGTCATCGAGCGCGCCACCCAGATCCAGATCGTGATGAGCGATGGCCGCGAGATTGATGCCGAACTCGTCGGCGCCGATCCGCTGACCGACCTCGCGGTCGTCCGCGTCAAGGAAAAGGGCCCCTATCCATATGTGAAGTTCGGCACCTCGAAAGACATCCGCAAGGGTGACTGGGTTGTCGCGCTTGGCAATCCGTTCGGGCTTGGCGGCTCCGCCAGTGCCGGCATCCTGTCGGCTGACGGCCGCGAACTCGGCGCCGGAAGCCCCTACACCGACTTCCTGCAGATCGACGCACCGATCAACCGGGGCAACTCGGGCGGCCCGACCTTCGACCTCAAAGGCAACGTGATCGGCGTGAACTCGCAGATCCTGTCGCCCACCGGCGGCTCGGTCGGCATCGGCTTCGCCATTCCGGCCGAACTCGCCAAGGAAGTCACTGACACCCTGATCCAGAACGGCCGCGTTTCGCGCGGCTGGCTCGGCGTACAGATCGGCGACCTGACACCCGAATTTGCCGAAGCCCTCGGCATCGAAAACGTCAAAGGCGCCCTGATCGCTGATGTCACGACGGGTAGCCCGGCTGAACGGGCCGGCCTGAAACGCAACGACATTATCCTGTCGGTCAACGGCCAGAAGGTCACCGACTCCACCTCCACCACGCGCCTTGTCGCCAAGCTGATCGCCAACACCCAGAACAAGTTTGATATCCTCCGGGACGGCAAACCGCAGTCGATCAGCGTGACGGTCGGCGAGCGCCCGGCGGATCCTAACGCGTCCACCGCCGTCCCTGGTGGTGGCAACCCCGCTGATCCGGGTTCGCCGTCTGCCGTCCCCGGCAAGCTGTTGCCAGACTTCGGCGTGCGTCTGACACCGATGGATGATGCCACGCGCATCGCCCTCGGCCTTCGCACCGGCGATACCGGCCTCGCGATCACTGAAGTGACGAAGGACGGTGCGTTCGAGGAAGCCGGCTTTGAGCCCGGCATCATCATCCTCGAGGCCAACGGACGGGCTGTGCCGTCGGTGGATGCGTTCGAACGCGCCATCGCGGAGGCCAAGGCGGCCAACCGCTCGAAAGTCCTGCTCGCACTGCGCGTTGGCCAGATCACCAACTACCGTACGATCGATATTCCCAAGTAACCCCAGCGTTTATGGAGCCCAGGATGGCGGATACACTTCACCATCGTTCCCTCAAGGTCCTCGTGATCGAAGATGATAACGAGATGGCCACCTTCATCGAGAAGGTCCTCGGCGATGCCGGCCATGATGTCGAATGCGCCCGCGATGGTGCAGCCGGCCTCGCCCGGGCCCGTGCCGAAGATTTCGACGCGCTGGTCGTTGACCGGATGCTTCCCGAGAAGGACGGTCTGACGCTGATCAGGGAATTCCGGGACGCAGGCGGCACAACGCCGGCCCTCTTCCTCTCGGCATTGGGCGATGTGCAGAACAAGATCCAGGGCCTGAAAGCGGGCGCCGAGGATTATCTCGGCAAACCGTTCGTCCCGGCCGAGCTCGCGGCCCGCGTAGAGGCTCTTGGCCGTCGCACGACAACCGAGCCGCAGGTCACCACGCTCAAAGCAGGCGATCTCGAAATGAACTTGCTGACCCGGAAGGTCACGCGGGCCGGCAAGAAGATCGATCTCCAGCCACGCGAATTTCGCCTGCTGGAATACCTGATGCGCCATGCCGGCCAGGTGGTGACCCGCACGATGCTGCTGGAAAAGGTCTGGGATTATAATTTCGATCCACAGACCAACGTCATTGATGTGCACGTCTCGCGCCTTCGCGCCAAGATCGACAAGGAATTCTCCGAACCGCTGCTGCAGACGGTTCGCGGCGCGGGATACCGCCTGCAGGGCTAGACGGCGCCGAAGGGGGCTGGCACCTAGGCGCCCATGAAGCTGCCCTCCCACCGGCCCGCCTGGCTCTCGTATGAGCGATTGGCGAAACTGCCCGCGAAAATCGCCGGGCAGTTGCCGCGTTTTCCGGAAGATATCCGCTTTCCGGTCCCCGAACGGGTGCGCAAGGCGATGCCGGTCTTCGTCCGGACGACGACATTCAAGCTGGCCCTGCTCTACTCCCTGATGATCGCGGTGTTTTCCGGCGCTCTGCTGGCATACCTCTACTATTCGACCGTTTATTATATCCGCGTCGAATCCGAACGCCGCATCACAGTCGAGTTCGAACAGCTTCAGAATGCATACTATACCGGCGGCATGGAGCGGCTCAGCCAGTCCGTATTCGAGCGCATGACGCTTTCGGGCTCACCCTTCTACTATTACCTTGAAGACTCTTCAGGCCGGAAGATCGCCGGTCACTTTCCCCGCCTGCCGGACGATCCGCCAGAATCAGGAATGAGGACCGTCTATTTCGATTTCGAACTGCCGCAGACGGATGGTTCCACCGTGCTCAGGCCAGCGGCCGGACGCATCGCGCGGATTCGCGACAATGGCGGCGCCCTGATGGTCGCGTTCGATACGGCGCAGCAAACGGTGATTGTCGACCGGATCCAGAGCGCTATTCTGGTTGCAGCGCCGGTTGCCCTGATCCTTTCGCTGCTGGGCGGGATGCTGATCACGCGCGGCGCTGCGCGGCGCGCCGAGGAACTGGCCAAAACCGCCGAGGCCGTCATCGGCGGCGAACTGAGCCGGCGCGTTCCTGTTCGCGGCACCGGCGACGAATTCGACCGCCTCGCCCAGCGCATCAACGCCATGCTCGACCAGATCGGCAAGCTGGTCGAAGCGTCGCAGAATACCGGCAACGCCATCGCCCACGACCTTCGCTCGCCGCTGACGCGTCTTCGCAACCGTCTGGAAATCGCCCTCGCCAAACCGATGACCGAGGAGGCCGCAAGTACGACGCTCGGCGAAACGGTGGAAGAGGTGGACCGCGTGCTCGACACGTTCAATGCCATCCTCCGCCTTGCCCGGCTTGATGCGGGCACGGAGGGTCTGCGCGTCCGGATGGATCTCAGCGAGGTGGCCGAGGAACTGGCCGAGCTGTTCGATCCGGCTTGCGAAGAAGGCGGGCTCAGCTTCCGCAGCCAGATCACCCGCAACCAGCTTGTGCTGGGCGACCGCGAACTGATCGGCCAGGCGATCTCGAACCTGATCGACAATGCCATCAAGTATACGCCGCAGGGCGGCTCCATCTCGCTCAGCGTGACACGCGGACCCGAAGCGATGATCGACCTGACGGTGCTGGATACTGGCCCGGGCATTCCGGAAGTCGAACGGCCCAAGGTGATCGAACGGTTTCACCGGCTCGATTCGGCGCGGACGCAGCCGGGTTCAGGGCTGGGACTTTCGCTCGTCCAGTCCGTCGCGGAATTGCACGGCGGTGAACTCGTCCTGGCAGACGGAAACGGGCCGAAGAACTGCCCGGGCCTGAAAGCGACGCTCAGGCTTCCGCGGGCTTAGCCGCGCGCCTTGATGGCCAGAGACCGAGCAACCCGGCCAAGCCGATGAGGGCGACACCCGCATAGAGCAGGTCCACAAGCGGATTGAAGTAGACGCGGAAAACCCAGCGTGCTTCGCCGTCCACATCCCGCTGTTCGCCAAGCGCCGCATAGAGATCGCCCGTGCCGGTCTTGTGGATGGCGGTCTCGGTCGTCGGCATGGCGGCTGCGGGATAGAAGCGCTTCATTGGCGTCAGCGTGGCTGTCTGGTTCGCATTGCGCGCGGTCAAAACGGCCCGGTCGGCATACCAGTTCGGTCCTTCGATGGAGCGAATCTCGTCCAGCGTGATGGTCCAGCCGGCCACTTCGCCCGAGCCGCCCTCCGGCAGAGCCAGGGTTGCTTCGTACCGGCCGGTCGTCTCGACCACGGCTCCGATCACGAACAATCCGAGGCCGATATGCGCCAGCGTCATCGACCAGACCCGAGGTGGCAGTCTGAACACGCGGCCCGGCGTGATCGCCCGCCGTTTCAATTCCCACAGCGCGCCGCCCACCAGCCAGACGCCGACCGCAAGCCCGAACGCGGCGCCCGCTGGAATATCGAACGGCCCGACGCCCAGCAAAACGAACAAAAGTACCAGCGCAGCGCCGCCCGCAGCCCAGCGCAGCCACCCCTTCAGGTCCGCCTTGCCCCAGGCCCAGGCCTGCACGATCGGCAGAAGGATGAGGATCAGGGTCAGGATCGGTACGAATGTCAGATTGAAGTAAGGCTCGCCCACGGAAATCGTGCGGCCGAATGCTTCCGCGATCAGCGGGAACAATGTGCCGAGCAACACAGTGAGCGCCGCCACGATCAGCACGACATTGTTGGCCATCAGCGCGCCTTCGCGGCTGAGCAGTGTCCAGGCCTTGCCGCCCTCCAGCTTCGGCGCGCGCAGGGCAAACAGGCCCAGCGCAAAGCCGCCATAGACGAGCAAGCCCATCAGCAGCAACGTGCCGCGTTCGGGGTCTACCGCGAAGGCGTGCACGGAGGTCAGCACGCCTGAACGCACAAGGAAGGCGCCCAGGATCGAGAACAGGAAAGCGAGCACCGCCAGCAGCGCCGTCCAGGCCGCAAAGCCCTCGCGCTTTTCGGTGACGACAACCGAATGGAGCAGCGCCGCGCCGATCAGCCACGGCATCAGGGATGCGTTTTCGACGGGGTCCCAGAACCACCAGCCACCCCAGCCCAGCTCGTAATAGGCCCAGTAGGAGCCGAGTGCGATGCCGATGGTCAGAGGTGCAAAAGCCGCCAGCGACCAGACGCGCGCTTCCCTTGCCCAGACCCGGTCGATGCGGCCTTCCATCAGGCCTGCCGCCGCGAGCGCGAACACGAATGAATAGCCGACATAGCCGAGATAGAGCATCGGCGGATGGATCGCGAGCGCCGGGTCCTGCAGCAGCGGGTTTAGTCCCGCGCCCTGGAACGGTGCAGGGTCGAGCCGGAGATAGGGCGAAGACGCCAGCAGCAGATAGGCCATTGCGCCGGTGGCCAGCAGGCCCTGCACGCCCAGCGCCCGCGCCTCGAACAGGTCGCGCCCCGTGCGCATCATCGCCGCCGCTGCGGCGCCGAAGCCGAGCGTCACGAGGCACCACATCGCCATCGAGCCCTCATGGTTCCCCCAGGCGCCGGCGATCTTGTAAACCATCGGTTTCAGTGTGTGCGAATTGTTGGCGACCAGCGCGACGGAAAAATCTGACGTCACGAAGGCGTTGACGATGGTCAGGAAAGACAGCGCCATCAGGCCGAATGCCGCGACGGCCAGCAAGCCTGCGGTCCGGCGCTCTCCGCGAAGACCCAGCACACCCTGCGCAAGGGACAAGGCGAGCGCGAGGAAGGCCGCGAAATGGCCGGCTTCGATCATCCGCCCGCCTCGAGCGGTTTCAACTCACGCGGCTGGTAATTCTCGTCATGCTTGGCGAGCAGCTGCTTCGCCGTGAATGTGCCGCCCTCGTCGAACGTGCCCGTGGCCACAACGCCCTGCCCTTCTCGGAACAGATCCGGTGCCACGCCGGTGAAACGAACGGTGATCGTGCTGGGGCTGTTGTCGATCACGGTGAACTGCATGGTCGCGCCGCCATCCGCATAAGTCAGCGTTCCCGGCTCAACCCAGCCGCCGACTTTAACTTCACGGCCCGGCTTCGGCAGGCCTTTGTCGGCCAGCACTTCAGGCGTGTAAAACAGGTTTGCGTTCTCGCGCAGCGCGAAAAAAGCCAGCACAGCCGCGCCGAGCACCAGCAGGGCGGCAATTCCAAAGGTGTACAGGCGTCGGGTACGGGCTCGCATATGGGATGGTATAGGGCGCACCGCCGGGTTTGGGGAGTGCGGCAATGCGGCGGGTCATTCCGGAGGGGCGACAGCCCCGTCTTCGCCAATTGCCTCGATCATCGCCCGGAAACGCTCCCGGCGCGGGTCATCCTCCGGCAAGCGCGCGTAGATATAGCGCATCGCCTGTTCGGCCTTTTCCTGATCACCCGCCTGCGCGGCGCCCATGGCGGCAAACATGCCGGCGCGCACCTGCGTCTCGTCCAGCTCATAGGCGCGTGCATAGAGGCGCGTTGCATCTGGGCCGACTGCGCCGCCGCCGAGTTCAACCAGCACGTCCGACAGCGCCACAAGCGCGGGCACATAGTCCGAATTGCGCCGCAGCGCTGACTGGTAGGCCCGCAGCGCATCCTCGGGCCGGCCCTGCGCGCGCAGCATCTCGCCGATGAAGAAATGCGGCTCGGGCGCGTCTGGCTGATCCTTGACCGCCTGCTCGAGGCGCGACAGCAGTTCGGCCGGCGACAGGGATTCAGGGTCAGTCGCCACCTTCTGCGCCAGCGCGGCCTGTCGCAGGCTCATCGGCTGATCGCCCGCGCCGGGCTTTCCCACCAGCACATACCCGGCCACCCCCACCACAAGGCAGGCACCGAGGATGGCGAGATTGGTGCGGGACAGTGGCAAGGACGTCATGGGCGCGGAAACCTGAGTACAGCGCCGAGGCCGCCCAATGCAGCCACGCCGAGTTCGAGCGAACCCTTATGCAGTTCGGCGAGTTCCTTGACAATCGACAGGCCCAGACCGGTGCCGGGAGTTGTCTCGTCGAGGCGTACGCCGCGCTTCATCGCCGCTTCGCGTTGCTCCGCGCTGAGCCCCTTACCGTCGTCCTGAACCTCTATCGTGAGCCCCTGCGGCGTGTCGCCAATCACCACCTTCACTTCGGTTGCCGCCCATTTGCAGGCGTTTTCCATCAGGTTCCCGATCATCTCTTCGAAGTCCTGCTGCTCACCGCGGAAAATGGCGGTGGCGCTGCCCTCGACCGTGACTTCGATGCCCTTTGCATCGAACAGCCGGTTCAGCAGCCGCGCAAGGCCATCGATCACCGGCCGGATTTCCGTCCGGGCACCGATGGTCTCGGCGCGCGCCGCGACGCGGGCACGTTTGAGATAATGTTCCACATTCGTCTGCATCGCATCCGCCTGCCGGCGCACGACATCATCCAGCTGAGACTGGCCTGAGGCTTCGTTCTTGAGCACCGCCAAAGGCGTTTTCAGCGCGTGCGCCAAGTTTCCGACATGCGTGCGTGCGCGGTCGACGACTCCCCGGTTATGCTCGATCAGCTTGTTGCGCTCCTCCGTCAGCGGACGAACCTCGGCCGGGTAGTCTCCGCCCAGTTTCTGCGCATCGCCTTCGCGCACCTTCGCCACATCTGCCTGCAACTTGGCGAGCGGGTTCAGGGAGTAGCGGATGCCGAGCAACATGGCCGCGAACACCCCGCCGAACAGCGCGATCATCGTGCCGAGGAGCAGATTGCGGAACTGCGTCGCAGCGGCGTCATTCGGAGAGCGGTCCGAGGCCGCGACAAGCACCAACGGGGTCACGCGGTTCTCGATCACGATGGCCTGCGCCGCCACGCGCGAGCGCTGCTCCGCTGGGCCGTCATAGTTGCCAAACTGCGTGATACCTGGCGCCTCGACCGCCCGGGTGATCAAGGCCGGCGTGACCGGGACATCCTCGTCCCAAAGGCTCTTGGAGCGGAAGTCACCCGATATGCTGCCATCGGCGTTCAGGCCAACCACCGCCCAATACTGCCCGGAATACTGGGTCTGGAATCGGACATCGCTGGGAAAGAAATCACGATCCGTGTTGGTAATCCGGCCGTCGGTCAGAAACGCATCCTCCCGGATCAGTTCCCGCGACAGCGTGATCAGCGTCTCCTGCAGGTCGCGTTCCACCAGCGCCAGCGTCTGCGCCCGGTATATGGCCGACAGGGCGAGGGCGCCCCCGATCAGCACGAACAGGCCCCAGACGGCCGCTGCAATCGTAATGCGGCGCGCCAGGGACACGCTGGACCAGCGGTCGATCAGGCTCTTCTGTGGGGTCGCGCCAGCCTCGCTCATGGAGGCGGTTTAGCCCTTAATCGCGTCAGCCCGCAACGCGGGCCTCTTCGTCCGGCACGATCAGGCGGTAGCCGAGGCCGCGCTCGGTCTGGATCCGGTCCTGTCCGATCTTGCGGCGCAGGCGTCCGATGAAGACTTCGATCGTATTCGAATCGCGGTCGAAATCCTGATCATAGATATGCTCGACCAGTTCTGTGCGCGGCACGACGCGGCCCTGATGGTGCATCAGGTAGGAGAGCACGCGGTATTCATGGGCCGTCAGCTTGATCGGTTCGCCGTTGACGGTCGCGCGGGCGGCGCGCGTGTCGACCATCAGCTTGCCGCACTCGAGAGTCGCCGCCGAATGGCCGGTTGCCCGGCGCAGCAGGGCGCGCAGGCGGGCCAACAATTCTTCAGTGATGAAGGGCTTGGTGAGATAATCGTCAGCGCCGGCATCAAAGCCTGCCACCTTCTCGCTCCACTGATCGCGGGCGGTGAGGATCAGTACCGGGAAGGCCTTGCCTTCCTTGCGCCAGCTCTTCAGGACGCTCACACCATCGATCTTCGGCAGGCCGAGATCGAGGATCACCGCGTCGTATGGCTCGGTCTCGCCGAGGAACTGGCCGTCTTCGCCGTCCGCCGCGAGGTCCACGGCGTAACCTGCCTGGGACAGGGCATCCGCGAGTTGGCGGCGCAAATCTGCATCATCTTCGACGACAAGTATTCTCATTTAGTATCGCCTTTTTCTCATTCAGTCGCGTTTTTCAGCCACCGCGCCGCGCGATAATCGCACCTGTTTGCGCGTCAACCGTAACATGAACCTTGCGGCCATCATCGGTCAGCCAGTCTATTTCGTAAACCGCGCCGCCCGATTCCTGCGAATAGAGATCGGCGCCCAGCTGGTAGCCGCCATATTCCCGCTTGAGCGACTGGAAGATATTGCTGAGGGGAACGGTGCGCCCCTCTTTCCGGGCATCGCGGGCCTCGCCGGGCGAGAACTGGTTGCCCCAGCTCTGATCCTGGCCCTGAGCCATACGGCCGACATCCCATTCGGAACGCTCGCTGCCACGTTCCCGGTCGTTGCCCTGCGCCAACGCCGTTGGGGCAAGCATCAGGCCGAGCACGGCGAAGAGGGTGAGGGTGCGTTTCATGAGGCTCCATATGCTGGTCAGGCTCTGAACGTTAAGTGAATGGCGCAGTTCAGCTGCAGTCAGCTTGCTGACGATCCTGCCGCAGATCGATTTCAAGAATGCAAAGGCGATTTAAAAACATTTGTTTTCAACAACTTGCAGGCGACCAATCACCTCGCTGCGTGCTGCCTCCACGCCCCTGTACTCGCCAAACCGCTAGACAGTGCACGTCACGACATTTCGAATCGATTTCCAGCGGCGATGGTCAAAGCCGAGAGGCAGAAATCTCGACGTCGGCGTTTTGCCAGACCTTCTCGAAATGATGCCGCAGGTGCATTGCCTCTTCTGTCTCGCCCTGTTCCTCCAGCGCCCCTGCCAATCCAGCCATGGACCAGCCATTGTGCGGATACTCGTCGAGGTCCTGGCGGTAGACTGCCTCTGCATCAGCAAAACGACCCGCTTTCATCAACGCCTCACCCAGCGATTGCCGGGTCGGATAGTACCAGAACGGGGGCTCAGTATAGGGCAACGCATCTTGCAGTTCGACCGCCTCACCAAACCGCGCGATAGCCTCGTCCGCCTCGCCTCTCGCATTGGCCATCTCACCGAGCAGCAACTCGTTGGCAACGTTCAGCAGATGGCTCGCAGGATAATCGTTCGTGTCCATGAACTGGATCTGCACCGAATCTTTCATGCCTGACAGCTCCGCCTGCTCGGCTGCCGCAAGATCGGGATGACCCGAGCGCGCGAAGGCCACTCCGCGGGCATAGTGCCAGATCGCGTTGGAGTAATCGAGATCAGCAGGCGGCGCGTCCATTGCCAGGATGTCGCTCCACTTGCCGAACTGTACGTGCGCCAGCACAGGCACTGTCTTGAAAAACTCGATGGTCGGAAATTCTCTGATCTGTTCGATCCGGACATTGTCTGCCAGCTTCTGCGCCGTCTCTATCGCGAGCGCGCTCTGGCCGGACATACTCGCCGCTGCCCAGAGGAAGTGGATGTTGTGGGGGTAATACAGCGCTGGATAGAAGCCCTGCGCATTGCACTGTGCGATATAGTCCTCATCGACCTTTGCCGCCTGGATATTGGCCTGGGCCGCATCTTCATACCGCCCGACACGCCAGAAAATGTGCGCCGGCATGTGAACGAGGTGTCCTGATGCGGGCACCAGCGTGTAGAGCCGGTCTGCTTCATCCTCGGCGCGGCCGGGGTCGGCCGAAGCTTCCACAGCATGCAGATAGAGGTGCAGCGCCAGCGGATGATTTGGGGATCGGTCAAGGAGCGACTCAAGGGTATTGATAACCTTCACCGTATCCGGCTTCGGTGCTCCGTCTGCGGACCAATAGTCCCACGGCATTGTGTTCATCCAAGCCTCGGCGTAGATCGCGGCGGCGTCATCGTCCTGCGGATAGGCCGTCACATAAGCGCCCATGGCTTCTGCATAAGCAATGTCCTGCGGTTCGCGGGGGGCATCGAAGTCTGCGCTGTAGCGTGTCGCCAGCGCGTCAATCAGCGCGGCCTCGGCGAGGCTGGCATTGCTCTTGAGGCTGATTGCTGTCTGGATGGCACGGAAGGCGGACGCCCGGTCATCCGGCGACATGACGGCCTTTCCTTTACTGGTCACGTTGATGTTCGGACCGGTCGCCAATGCCTCGCCCCAGTAGCACATCGCACAGGCCGGATCGAGTTTCTGCGCTGCCCTGAACGAGCGGATGCTTTCAGCGTGGTTGAATCCGAATCCAAGCACCATGCCCTGGTTGAAATATTTCTGGGCATTTGGACTGGCTGTCGTGATCGGCCGTTGGAAATCACCCATGCCCTCGAACAGGGGGGCGCCAGCTCGTTCCGCGAGCGAAAGTTCCATCACCGGCTCTGGAGCCGGAGCGAGCCAGTGCTGAATGGTGCTGCAACCGCCGAGCGCGATTAGGCTGACCGCGGCGAACAAATAAATGGTTTTCATCTGATGTGTCCCCGTCAACGGGTCGTGCCGCAAGGGCACGACCCGTTGCTTTCCGAATTGTGGTTTGTATCACGATTAGGCAGGCTTGTTGAGTGTGCCCGAGATTTTTCGCCTATCGCCCTTCGGCCCACTTCCTTAGGCCTTCGTCGCGAGGATCGCTGAGGACGATCTCGATGCGGACATAGAGGTCGCCGGGCGGGGTCAGTTGCACGCCCTTGCCCTTGAGTCGTAGCTGCCCGCCGGTGTTCGTTCCTGCCGGCACCTTGAGCGAGACCGGACCCGACGGTGTGCGCACCTCGACCGTGCCGCCGAGCACCGCCGTGCGCAGGTCGACGCTCAGCGTCATGCGCAGATCCTTGCCGTCGCGGGTCCAGACCGGGCTCGGCAGCACGTCCACTTCCAGCAGCGCATCGCCTGGCGCGCCGCCGGACGGCGAAGGCTGGCCCTGGCTCTTGAGGCGCAGCGTCTGGCCGCTCGTCATGCCGGCCGGGATGTTGACGTCCAGAGCGCTACCATCCGCCATCGACATGCGCCGCCGCGCGCCGGTGACGGCATCCTCGAAGGCGATCTCGACCCGGTATCGAACGTCGCGGCCCTTCTGCGGGCCCGGATTGCGCCGCCGGGCATTGCCGCCAAACATGCCGGAGAGGATGTCCTCGAACGGATCACCCTGCGCGCCGTATGGACTGCTGCCGCTTTCCCAGCGCCCGCCGCTGCCCGGTTGGCCGCCGGAAAAGCCTTTGGGGTTGCCGTCGCTGTCAATCTCGCCGCGATCAAACTTGGCCCGCTTTTCAGCGTCTCCCAGAATTTCGAAGGCGCCGGACAGGCGTTTGAACTCCTCTTCCTTGGCCTTGTCGCCCGGATGCTGGTCCGGGTGCAGCGTCTTGGCCTTCGCCCGGAACGCCTTCTTGATCTCGGCCTCGGTGGCCGAGCGGGGGACGCCCAGGATGGAATATGGATCGAGCGCCAAACCGGGGCTCCCTGCCGCGAAATCTCTTGCTCCCTTACAGGTAAGGTGATCCGGGCCCGATTGAAAGCCATGGACCGGTGCGGCCATCCGGCCCGATCCCGGCGACCCGCAGGGCGAGCATACCCGGCGGCACCGTGCAGGCGGCTGTTTCGGTCTCGGTCCGGCCCGCAAAGCCAGCGCCAAGATCAAACTCGGCTGCAAACCTTCCGGCATTGGGCGCGTCCGGGAAGGTCCAGCTATCGGCTACGTCCCGACCCCGGCGCAGCCAGCTGGCGATACCGGTGCGCACCCGCAAGTGGCAGGGTTGCCAGGCAAGCGTCTCGCGGCTGTCGAAAAGGACCGGTTGCTGGTGGCGGGCGCCGGTCGCTCTGCAGGTAGCCCCAAACCGCTCACGATAGAGGCCAGCTCCGCGCGCCGCACGGTGGCGTCCAGCAGCACAACGCGCGCGCCCCAAATTCGCAGCGCGCGGTTCGCTCAGCAGCGCCAGCGGCGATGCGGTCTTCGCCTCGCGCGCCGGGTGTCCAAAAGGCTACGTCCATTTAATGTGAGGTCTGCTCGCTCCGGCTGTCTCGATGGCCGTGAAGCTAACCCCGATGCATTCCCCGCCGGATTGGAACGCGCTGTTTTGAGCCCACTATTTCGCGATGCTTTGAATCATCGAGACATTTTTATTGAGGCTGCCCCAGAAATTGTAGGCACAAGTGGTTTTCTTGCGCCTACAAATCTGCCATCACCCGTAGTCAAGAACGGACTAGACCGAAAGAGAGAAACTCCATGTCGGCCCGCGTTATCTCGATTGCCAACTCCAAGGGGGGGGTCGGCAAGACCACCACCTGTGTCAGCCTTTCCGAAGCCTTCGCTGCCGCCGGCATGCGCACTCTGGTGATCGACCTCGACACCCAGGCCAACGCTTCGTTGCTCATCTTCGGCCATGCCGGCGACGAGCACCTGTTCCAGGCGATCAACGATTACGCGACGATTTCTGACTGGCTGCTGGAGAACTTCTTCGCCGGCGAGCAGCGCCGCTTGTCCGAGTTCATAGTCACCAATGCCAGCGACGTCACCTTCAAGGGCAAGCCCCTGCCGCTGGACCTGATCCCTTCCTCGCCCCGCCTGCGGAAAACAGAACGTGAGCTGATCTTCGAACTGACCGCCAAGGGCTACGCGATGGAGGCCCTCCAGAACCAGGTTGGCAAGCGCCTGCGCGACGACCTGAATCTGCTGAAAGCCGAATATGACGTCATCCTCTTCGATTGCCCGCCCGGCATCTCTGTGATGACCGAAACTGTCCTCGCCGCCAGCCACCTGATCATCGTCCCCACGATCCCGGATTTCATGTCGACGCTCGGCCTCGACCTGTTCACGGGTGACATCATGAAGAATCTGCGTAACCGGGATATCGCGACGCTGCCCGTCGTGCTCGCCACCCGCTTCGACAACACGCCCCACCAGCAGGTTGTCCTCGGCGCCATGCGAGACGCGTCGAATGCCAAGGAAACCGAGTTCGCGATGTTCAAGACCATCATCCCGCTCAAGTCCGGCTTCGCCTCCAACCCCATCGAGCTCGGCCCGGACCCGACCCTTCAGGCCAAATGGCCCGGCGATGCGCTGAACATCATCGAAAGCCTGCTGGTTGAAGTCCGGGAGAAGCTCGCATGAGCTTTGGCGGCGGCCCCACCGGTTTCCAGGCGATCAAGGCGCTGGTGGATTCTTCGGCGGATTTCCGCGCCGTGGCCGACAAGGACTGGGCGGCTGCGGCCGGCCTCATCGTCAAGAAACTGCTGAATGCCGCCGGCCAGACGGGCGAAAGCCTGATCGCCCTGCGGGCCGCCGTCGGCGAGGAAATCTTCGAAGCGCAGCTGAAATCCCTATCGCACCATCAGGCCAAGCTGCTGGCCAGGCGTCTCGACAAATCCGTGCCGGACCTCGACGTCTCCACCGCCCGCGCCGCCATCGCCCACATCCGCACACTTCTGGCGCCTGCGCCGGTCGTGGAAGAGACAGCCGTTGAGCCGGAGGCCGAGATCACCCCCACTGATCCGGCCACGGACGAGATCGAAACCGTGAGCGAAACACCCGCTGACGATACACCCCCTTCGCCGCCTGCTGGCCCCAACCCCTATTTCGGCCGCAAGTCCTTCCGCACGGGCTGAGCGCAACGCTCGCCTGCCCCGCAAATCAATTCATGATCAGCTCACTTTCCCTCCGCGACACCTGTGAGCGATTGAAAACCGCGCAGCGGATACTCGTCATCGGCTGCTCCGGTAGCGGCAAGAGCACCCTCTCACGTGCGCTCGCGGCGCAGCTAGGCCTCAGGCATATATCGCTGGACCGTGAGGTCTTCTGGCTTCCGGGCTGGACGGAGCGTCCGCGCGATGAAGCCATCGAACGGCTGAAGGACCGGCTGGCAGAAGATCGCTGGGTGATTGACGGAACCAGCCCCGGAACGCTTCATTTTCGCCTACCCCGAACGCATCTCGTGATCTGGCTGCGCCCGCCGCGCTGGACGTCGCTGACCGGCGCCTTTTCCCGCTGGATAAGATACTTCGGCCGCACGCGTCCGGAAATGGCAGACAACTGCCCCGAAAAGATCGACGCCGAGTTCCTATCCTACATCTGGACGTTTGAAAAACGCCGAAGTCCGCAAATCGAAACCAACCTTGCGCGCTTCGGCGCAGGTGTTCCGGTGTCGATCTTGCGATCGCGCGCTGACATGAAACAGCTGCTCAAGCAGCTGCAAGAAGACGCTGCCTAGGCGCCCGCAATCCGCAGATCGGCAACAGGCCCTGCGTCATTCGCCGGCGCCTCGGCCACATTCCACAGTGCACGGAAGGCCGCGCCTGCCAACTGCGCCCGGTCGGTATCGTTGCCCGTGAGAGCCAGCGCGCCATCCTCGAACGCGGCCGACGTCCAGGCCTTCATCGGCTTGCCCGTCCACACCGCCACGCGGCCAAAGTTCACCTGCTCGGCGATTTCGCCCTGCTCCGGCACATTCACCACCCGTACGGTCCGGCGCGCCGTCTCCGCGCCGTAAACTTCCGCGACCGCCGCCAGCACTTCCGTGCCGCTCAGCTTCATGAAAATCGCCTCAAAGCCAACGCCCTGCGCCTCGAATTCCGGCAGCCGCGCCAGCATCTCGCGGGCCACTTTCGTGTCCGGGCTGCGCGCAATCAGCTGTACTTTCAAGGCGTCCGGATGGCCCGCAGTGCTCGCTGCTCGGCCAATCCTGTCGATGACGTCGTGCACCGAAGGAAGCGTCTCTGCGAGGGACGGTTTGTGCGGGGTCATCGTGTCTGCCTCGTGTCCTCCGGGCAGCTGAAGCCTTCTGCAGCCGCCTTCGGTTCAGAGCAGACCTTCGGCAGAATCCGTAAACAACCTGTTTACGAACCCGGCGCCGCCCCCGCTTCGTCCTCTCCGCCCGGCATCAGCGGCACCATCGCCTGCAGCACCATCTGTTCGAACGCGCCCGGCAGGAACCGGTAGGCCACGAAATTCTCCCGTGATTTCGGGAACTTCAGCGGCAAGGGCGAGGCCGCCACCGGCTCGCGGTCTTCCACATACGGCGCCTCCGTCTGCGCCGCTTCAGCTTCGATCTTCAGGTCTTCAATCAGCCGGCTGCCCGCCGCCCCCAGCTGCCGCTCGATGGTCGCGGAAGGCACACTTGCGCGCTTGATGATCTTGCCCGCCTGCCAGGCAATGCGCAGCGTGTTGAGGATCTGCGTATCCTGCGCCTTCGCCAGCGCCCCACTCACCGGCAAGGCGAGATACACCTCATCAAAATGCGTGAACACATAAGGCCGCAGGAAATTGAAATCCGGGTTGTCCTGAATATCGTGGGCTCCGGTGACCAGCGCCAGCGGACGCTCCTTCTCGCCGCGCAGATCGCGCATCATCCGGGCAAACGCAGCGAACTTCTCGGAAGGCTGGCTCCACAGCGCCGAGAGGAACAGCAGCGCATCAATCACGATGGCGAGACCCAGCGGCAGCGCATCCTGCCGGCGCAGCCCCTGTTGACCCTCGACAAGCTCCTTCACATCCGTGCTCGAAAGACCGTCGCTTTCTTCCTCTTCCGTCCGTGTACCGAGCGCTTCGCGGATCGCATCGCGCCGCACGGCCTCCTCCCGCTCCGTCTCGGTCTGCGTCTCCGGCCCATCCACCAGCCCGCGCACCGGCGCTGTCAGCGTGAACCAGAACCGGTCCAGCGCTTCGCGCGTTGCCTGCGCCCCGGCATAGCTGTCCAGTTCCGAAATCGGCAACACCGGCAGCGCTGCCAGGTCTGCGGCCACGCCGTTCAGCTGGCTGGAAATGGTCGTGTTGTAGCATTTGAACTGCGCGCCTGTGCCGGCCTCCACACGGGTCAGCGACGGGTTGGCATACTCGACCGCCCAAGTGCGCAGATCGCCGATATAGTTCTGCACGCTCTGGCTTGTTGCCAGCGCTTCCAGCGTTGCGCCCGCCTTGTTCGCCGCCCCGGCAGCGCTGCGAAACACCGCTTCACGTTGCGCCGGGGTCACTTCGCTGGCGCCTTTCGCACCGATCTCGCGCACCGTCTCGATCGACGTGCGCACAAGGTCCGCCTCGGTGCGCACGCTCGCAATCTGCGGCGTCAGCGCCATCACCAGCGCGCTGATCTCGCCCGCCCGCGCCGCCAGGTGACGTGTCCTCGGCCCGTCGCCGCCGCTCGACACCTCGCCGCACTGGTTGCCGCCGGTCCGTTCCGCCGCCGACAAGGCGGTGAAGTTCGTGTTCAGCGTCGTCAGCGTCGCCAGCGTCCCCGCGAGCTGGGTATCGGCCACGGTGATTTCCCGGTCAAACACAGTGAGATACCGCTCCGCATCGCCCACCGCCTGCGAGCGCGCCTCCAGCTGCGTCCAGTAGAACGCAAAGCCGAAACTCACCGAGATCAGCAGCGTCACGACATACGTCAGCACCAGCGACATGCGTGGCCAGAAATTCCTCCCGGAACGGAACATCTCGCTGACCGAATAGGCCATGATGATCGTCGTCGCGAAGATGAAAAGGAAGACGCCCACGACGCCAAAGAAGCCGAAGCTGTTGTCGCCGGACTGCAGCACCTGCAGCATGCCTGTGTAGGTACCGATGAATGAAATCGTCACGAACACTGCGAGGCAGAATATCGGGACAGACGCGAAGATAGGCATCGCCTTCGCCGCCGCGGCCATCCGGCCCATCTGCCGCGCCGTCGCGTCAATCGCCGCGCCCGCATGTGAGGCGGCGCTCGGTCCTCCGCCTGCGAAGGGATCGCGTTCTGTGTCGTTGCGTTGCCAGGGAAACTTCAAGGTGCGTCCTCCAGGAGATCACGTAGCAGCACATCCGCGAGCGGCGACAGGACGCCGCCCCCAAGGTCCTTGGCAAACGCGCCACGGTTCGATCCGGCGCCCAGCGAGATGACATAGGAATAGGCGCGGCCATCCGCAAATTCGATGCCGCCCGCAATCCAGAGATCGGACTCGTTGAACGCCGCCAGCGAGCCGGCCGAAACCGACCCTGTCTTGGCCACATGCACCGCCACATCCTTGCGCGCCGCCGCGCACCAGCTGGACAGCCGCCGCAGCGTGCCATCCTTGGTGTCGCAGATCGGCTGGCTCAGCACGGTCCGCAGGAACTGCGCCTGTGCCTCGCCAATGCTCTCTTTGAGGGTCAGCGTTGTCCGCGCCGGTGTCTCGAGGCGGAACGTGTAGTCTCCGTCCGCCTTCGCCTCGATCAGGCGGTAGCGCTCCACGAAAAACGGCTGCGTCACCGCGCCTGTCTCGCCCCGCGCAGCCTGCAGCGTCGCCGCCGCCAGCCAGTGCACCGCACGCGGCCGCCCTGCAAACCGCCCCAGTGCCAGGTTCGTCGCCATCGGTGTCTGCCGGTGGCGCTCCGGCAGGTAAAAGCCCAGCGTGTCCATCAGCTCGATCGACCGCGCAATCGTCGTCCCCTCGCCCAGCGCGCGCACCACCGCCGGGTTCAGCGACGATCCGAACGCCCGGCTCAGCGTCACCCGCGCCGGCGTCGCGCCCACCGCCGAAGTCGCGCACCGCTGCTGCAGCCCCGGCATGCACGCATTGCTCACCGTCTGGCCGGCATCGCTCATCCCGCCTTCCGCCAGCAGCAACGCCGCCGCCAGCTTCGCCACCGATCCCACGGAGCGCGTTTCGAAACTGCGATCATACGCGCCGCGCCCGAAACCCCGGATCATCGGCCGCGTTTCTCCGTACCCGGAATAAGCCGTCATCGCGGACGTATTGTAATATCGCACGATCCGCCCGGTCTCGTCCGCCGCCGCGATCACCAGCGCCGTGTCGCCGTCCTTGATACTCAGGCTGCCGAGATCATTGACCACGCGCTGCGGCAGCGCGCCCTTCCGGTAGCGCCCGGTCTTCTCAAGGTCTTCGCCCAGCGTCATCGCCGCCTCGCGGGCCCGCGCGCGAAACTCGGAATTTTTCGCCACGTCCAGCGTCACATCCACTTCGCGCACCTTGCCGCGCCAGGGGTGCGTGCCTTGCAGGCGCGTCGGTTGCCCCTTCACGGGCGCCGCGGCCACCGCCTTCACCGCTTGCGCCGTCGCAAGCGGTGCCAGCAGGTCCGTCAGCTCCGCCACCACTTCGCTCTGCAGGTTGGGCGCCAGCTCCTTCGCCAGCCGCATCGGCGCCAGCAGCGGCGTTTCGGCCGTGAGCCCTTCGCGCCGCAGGATGTCGAGGAACGCGGCATCCGTCTGGCCTACATTGGCGGGCACGCGCAGCGCCACCAGCCGCGCCCGCGTGGCCAGCCGCACGCGCTTGTCCTCGATCACCCGCGTGCCGTCCGCCAGCCGCGCCTCATCGCTGGCGCACAGCAGCGCGCGGCGCTTGTCTTCCTCCACGCCGATCAGGTCATACAGGATTTCCGCGCGCCGCTCTTCACTCGCCGGCCAGGCAATCGGCCGCCGCACCGCCGCCGCCAGCACCAGCTGCTCCGCCGGGTCCAGATCTTCTGCCCGCTTGCCGAACAGGAATTGCCCCGCTGCATATACGCCGTAGATGCTGCCCTGCTCGTCGCCCCCGCCCTGCACCAGCGGAATGTGCTGCGAGAACCA